>Ga0233426_10000468_pt1 | contig 43249 bp, 36 predicted proteins | sample SI_118_April2016_6_FD_179875 | JGI IMG/M metagenome (GOLD analysis project Ga0233426, IMG submission 179875) | Seawater microbial communities from Saanich Inlet, British Columbia, Canada - SI_118_April2016_10_MG | ecosystem: Environmental > Aquatic > Marine > Inlet | place: Canada: British... | reverse complement strand
TAAAATTCAGAAAAACATCTATAACGGCTATTATTAGCTGACTAAGCATTAACGGAATAACAATGACTGCAATTCCTGTTGTATATTTTTGATGCCATTTTATTAGATTTTCAATTTTGTAATATGTAAAACTTGGATAAATAATAAGTTGTACCATCCAAATAAGAACAACTAATCCGGCATCAATTAAAAGAGAAATCTGTAATATAGTTTGCGAATAGTCCAATGTCAATTACTGTTTAATGAAAGCATATTTTTCAAGAACTTCTAAACTTGTGTATTGTAACGATTTTATATGTGTAGCCGCTAACTTTATCAAAGGTGCTTTTCCAACTTTTTCTGCTTGTAACCATCTAGAAATACATAAACACCATTGATCACCAGGTTGTAAACCAGGAAAATTCCAATACGGAATTGGCGTCATTAAATCATTTCCTTTAGATGCAGAATAGTCTAAAAACTCTTGAGTAACAATTGCGCAAACCGTGTGTGTGCCAACATCATGAGAAACTGTTCTGCAAAAGCCATCTCTAAAATAACCCGTTGCAGGTTTTTGGCAACAGCTCTCTAAAGGTTTATTAAATACGTTTAATTCCAATTCAGTCGCTTTAAAATTTAAGTAGATAAAGATACAAAAACTAATTTTCTAAGATTCTTTCGATCTACACTCATTCTTTATAGATTGTAAAGTAGTTTCAGGAGTATTCAGCTGCTAAGAAAGATGCAATGCAACTTATATCTACTTTAAAGTTACCGTTATTTGATACTTTTTTTTCTTTAAATATTATTGCATTTATTTAAATATAAACCAATATAAGTTGAATTTTGATAAAAATAATGAACTCATTTTGAAAATTTCATAAAAATTTGTAAACTTTTTTAATAATATTTGTATATCCCAATATAATCTCTAGATTTGTTCTTTCAACCATTAGAGAACAAAATGTTAAACAACAATTTTACTCGTTTCTATGTATACTTTTATTTTTACAATAAAAGAAGAGACTTTGTATCATGTTGTTAAGAAACATTCACATAATATAAAGTCTCGAATTTAATTCGAGACTTTTTTTTTGATATAAATGAACAAAATTATTGCAATACAAGGAGCAGAAGGCTCAAATCACCATAAAGTTGCACGCGACTTTTACGGAACAGCAGTTCAATTAAAAGAATGCATGTCTTTTGATGTATTGGTAGATAGTTTATTAGATGGTTCTGCAACGTATGGAGTAATGGCTTTAGAGAATACAATTGCAGGTTCTATTATACCAAATTATGCGCTAATAGATAGTAATAATTTGCATATTGTAGGTGAAGAGTATTTAAATATTCACCATCATTTAATGGCATTACCAGGTCAGCAGATAAAAGATATTAAAGAAGTTTGGTCGCATCCAATGGCATTGTTACAATGTAAGGAGTTTTTTAAAAAACATCCTCATATTAAGCTAGTAGAAGATGTAGATACGGCAGAAGTTGCGAAAAGAATTGCAAAAGGAACTTTAGAGGGTATTGCGGCAATTGCGCCAAAAATTGCCGCAGAAATTTTTGACTTAGAAGTAATAGAGGATGAAATTCAAACCATAAAAGATAATGCTACAAGATTTGTCATCGTGCAAACACATGAGCCAAGTAATGGAATCGATCAAATTAATAAATCTTCATTAAAATTTCAATTAAACCATAAAAGAGGAGGTTTAGCAGCAATTTTAAACGTTTTGAGCGATTGTAAAATGAACTTAACGAAAATACAGTCACTGCCGGTGATAGAGAAGCCTTGGAAATATTCATTTTTTGTAGATGTAACTTTTGATGAATACGAAGAATATCAAAAAGCAGTAAAAATTATTGAAATAATGGCAGAAGAATTCAAAATTTTAGGAGCCTATAAAAATGGTAGAAAATGATTAAACCAGCTAAAAGATTAGAAACAGTGCAAGAATACTATTTCTCTAAAAAATTGAGAGAAGTTAGGGGGTTAGTCGCTGCTGGAAAACCAATTATAAATATGGGAATTGGTTCACCCGATTTACAACCACCGGTACAAGTTTTAGAGGCTATTCAAGGAAGCTTGAATGATGTGAGTGCGCATAAATATCAATCATATCAGGGTTTACCAGAATTAAGAAATGCAATTGCTGATTTTTATAAAAATAAGTTTAGTGTAGCTGTTAATCCAGAAAATGAGGTGTTGCCTTTAATGGGAAGCAAAGAAGGAATCATGCATATTTCTATGGCTTTTTTAAATGAAGGAGATAAAGTGTTAATTCCCAATCCTGGATACCCTACCTACACTTCTGTTACAAAATTAGTAGGTGCAGAGCCTCTTTTTTATAATTTATGTGACGAAAATAATTGGCAGCCAAATTTTGAGGAATTAGAAAGTCAAGATTTAACAGAGGTAAAAATTATGTGGGTGAATTATCCCCATATGCCAACAGGAACAAATGCAACGATAGAGACCTTTGAAAAGTTAGTCGCTTTTGGTAAAAAACATCAGATTTTAATTATAAATGATAATCCCTATAGTTTTATTTTAAATGACAATCCTATTAGTATTTTAGAAGTTGAAGGCGCAAAGGATATTGCTTTAGAATTAAATTCGTTAAGCAAAACTTTTAATATGGCTGGCTGGAGAGTTGGTATGGTTTTAGGAAATGTAACTTTCATTAATGAGATTTTAAAAGTAAAAAGTAATATGGATTCTGGGATGTTTTACGGAATTCAAAAAGGAGCCATAGAAGCCCTTCAATTATCTGATGATTGGTTTTTAGCTCAAAATAGAATATATGAAGAACGTAGAAATTTAGTTTGGCAATTAGCAGATAAATTAAACGCTACTTACGATACAAATTCAACAGGGTTATTTGTTTGGGCGAAAATCCCAGAAGGGCAAAAATCTACGGCAGTTACAGATGCAATTTTATACGATAAAGATATTTTTATAACTCCAGGAACTGTTTTTGGCAGCCAAGGAGAAGGGTATATACGTTTTTCGTTATGTGTAACTTCAGAAATAATTAAAGAAGCAATAGCAAGAATATGAAAAATATATACATGATTGGTATTGGTTTAATTGGCGGTAGTTTTGCTATTGATATTAAAAAAAACAATCCAAATGCTATTATTCACGGAATTAGCAGAAAAGATGAAACCTTAAATAAGGCTTTAACATTAAATTTAATAGATAAGAAAGCAACTTTAGATGATATAAAGAATGCAGATTTAGTAATTGTTTCAATTCCGGTAGATGCCACGGTAAAATTATTACCAACGATTTTAGATAAAATTCCTGAGACAGGTTTGGTAGTAGATGCAGGATCAACAAAAGAGGCAATCTGTAAAGCAGTTGAACATCATCCAAAAAGAAGAAATTTTTTAGCATGTCACCCAATTGCAGGGACAGAAAAGTCTGGGCCCACAGCGGCAATTTCTGGCTTATACATTGGAAAAACCAATATTATTTGTGAAGTAGAAAAAACAACTTTTAAGCTTCAAGAAAAAGCATTGCAGTTATTTACAGCAATTGGAATGCGTATTCGTTATATGGATCCTGTTTCTCATGATAAACATATTGCGTATGTTTCGCACTTATCACACATTAGTGCATTTATGTTAGGTAAAACAGTAATTGATAAAGAAAAAAATGAACGCGATATTTTTGATATGGCAGGTTCAGGTTTTGAATCAACTGTGCGTTTGGCAAAAAGTTCGCCAGCAATGTGGACGCCAATTTTTAAACAAAATAAAGAAAACGTAATAGAAACGTTAGAAGAATACATCCATAATTTGCAACAATTTAAAGAGTTGATGGAACAAGATAATTTCTCTGAAATTTTTAAAGAAATGGAGAACACAAATTATATAAAACAAATTTTAAACGGCATAAACTAAGAGCCAAAACAAGTAGAAAAATGAAGAATACAAAAGAATTAAGAACATGGTTGGATGATATGAATTTAGCGCATCCACTAGTAATAGCAGGGCCTTGTAGTGCAGAAACCGAAGAACAGGTTTTAAAAATCGCACACGAATTAAAAGATTCTGATGTAAACTATTTTAGAGCGGGAATTTGGAAACCAAGAACAAGACCAGGAATGTTTGAAGGTGTTGGTGAAATTGGTCTAAGATGGTTAAAGAAAGTAAAAGAAGAAACAGGGATGAAAACCTGTACAGAAGTTGCCAATGCAGCGCATGTAAAACTAGCGATCGAAAATGATGTAGATTTATTATGGATTGGTGCTCGTTCTACAGTTTCACCTTTTATTATGCAAGAAATTGCAGATGCTTTGGCAGGAACAGACAAAATTGTGTTGGTTAAAAATCCAGTAAATCCAGATTTAGCTTTATGGCTAGGGGGTATTGAAAGATTATATACAGCAGGTATTAAAAATTTAGGAGCAATTCATAGAGGTTTTTCTACTTATGAAAAAACGAAGTACAGAAATAATCCTAACTGGCAATTGGCTATTGAGTTTCAAAATAAATTTCCAGATTTACCTTTAATCAACGATCCCTCTCACATTACTGGGAATAGAGAAATGATTCAAGATATTTCTCAGGTTGCTTTAGATTTAAATTTTGATGGTTTAATGATTGAAACACATTACGATCCTGAAAATGCTTGGAGTGATGCTGCTCAGCAAGTTACGCCAACAAAGTTAAAGTCTATTATGGATGAATTAAAAATCAAAAAAACTACTGAAACGGCTTCTAGTTACAGAGAGCCTTTAGAGAATTTGAGAGCACAAATTAACGTTGTAGATGATCAGTTAATTGAGATGTTAGGCAAAAGAATGCAAGTTGCCGATAAAATTGGAGCTTTAAAGAAAGATCAAAACGTGGCTGTTTTACAGTCTAGACGTTGGAACGAAATTTTAGGTAACATGGTTTTAGAAGGGGATAGTAGAGGTCTAAGTGAAGAGTTTGTTTTAAAAATGTTTAAAGCAATTCACCAAGAATCGATCAATCATCAAGAAAAGATTATTAACGGATAATTTTCGGGCGTTGCTTTATCCTGAAGGCGTTCAGGACCAAGTCAGGCTTTCGTTACTCGCTTTTTTGTTTTAAAAAAAAATAAAAAGAGCTCAAACAAACCACTTAATCCCTAACGCAAAGGGAAACCTTAAAAGTAAGTGCTCTAAAATTATCAATAGAATTTATAGATCCTTCAGGTTTTTAAAGCCTGAAGGATTTTTTTTATACTTTTTATGATGCTATAATTTTCTCATAAAATTGAAAATCACTCGAACTGACATTCTCCTTTTTATTTAAAATTCTGCATCTTTGTACCAATGACAGGAATCGTATATAAATCTACAGGAAGCTGGTATCAAGTAAAATCTGAAGATGGTGAGTTTCATCAATGTAGAATTAAAGGAAAATTTAGAATTAAAGATATAAAAAGCACCAATCCAATCGCGGTTGGTGATAAGGTTGTTTTCAATTTAGAAAAAAAAGGAGATGAAGAAACCGGTGTCATTCAAAAGATTTTGGATAGAGATAATTTCATCGTCAGAAAATCTGTAAACCTTTCTAAACAAATACATATTATTGCAGCAAATATTGATCAAGTTTTTTTGCTGATAACGATTAACAATCCGCCAACATTTACGGCATTTATAGATCGTTTTTTAGTCTCTACAAGAGCATACAGGATAGATACTATTTTGGTTTTTAATAAAATTGATTCTTATGAAATTGAAGAGCGTGCAGAAATTTTATACCTGAAAGATATATACGAAGCAATTGGTTATAGATGTATAGAAGTTTCTTCTACTCAAAATATAAATATAGATCAAATTAAGGAAATAATGACAGGTAAAACATCCATGTTTGTAGGTCATTCAGGAGTTGGTAAATCTACCTTAGTCAATGCAATAGAGCCCTCTTTAAATTTGAAAACCAAAGAAATTTCAGATCAACACAACCAAGGAAAACACACAACAACTTTTGCAGAAATGTTCGATTTAAGTTTTGATGCAAGAATTATAGATACACCAGGAATTAAAGGTTTTGGAATTGTAGATATTGATAAATACGAATTAGGAGATTATTTTCCAGAGTTCTTTGCCTTAAAACAAGATTGTAAATTTAATAATTGTATTCATACAAAAGAACCTAACTGTGCTGTAAAACAAGCTTTAGAAGAAGAAAAAATTTCTTGGTCTCGTTATAAAAGCTATCTTCAAATTTTAGATGGCGAAGAAGAAAAAGAGCATTTTAGAACAGATATTTGGAACGAAGAGGATAATGAGTAAAGTATGAAAATTGTTGTTCAAAGAGTATCAAAAGCGAGTGTAACGATTAACCAACATAAAGTTGCAGACATACAAGAAGGATTGCTTATTCTTTTGGGAATTGTGGAAGAAGATACTGAAGCAGATATTAATTGGTTGGTAAGAAAAGTGTCGAGTCTTCGTGTTTTTAATGATGAGAACGATGTTATGAATAAATCTCTAATTGATATTGATGGAAATGTAATTGTAGTGAGTCAATTTACATTACATGCATCTACCAAAAAAGGAAGCAGACCAAGTTATATGAAAGCGGCAAAACCAGCAGTGGCAATTCCGTTATATCAGCAATTTGTGGCATCCTTAGAAAAAGAATTAAATAAGAAAGTGCAAACAGGAGAATTTGGTGCAGATATGAAAGTTGAGTTGTTAAATGATGGACCAGTAACCATTATTATAGATTCTAAAGTAAAGGCATAAATTTTCTGAATTACCCCAACTGTTAATTTTATCAAAAAAATATCATTATTATTTTCCAAGGAAAATAAATAACATATATTTGCCATGGAAAATAAATTTAAAATCAATAAAAAAATGAGAAAAATAGTTTTATCATTAGTAGTAGTAGCATCACTTTTAACGGCATGTAAAGGTGAGAAAAAAGAAAAAGTGGAAGTAAAGGAGGCTGTAAAAGTAGAGGTAAGTATTGCAGCGTTAGATAATGTAGATACCACAGCTTCTGTTTTAACTTGGATAGGAACTAAACCAACTGGTTCTCATAACGGAACAGTAGCAATAAAAAGCGGAGGTTTATTAGTTGAAGAAGGGACTTTAAAAGGAGGTGAGTTTGTAATAGATATGAATACGATTACAAATGTAGACATGGCTGGAAGTGATGGTGCAGGAAAAATAGAAGGTCATTTAAAAGCACCAGACTTTTTTGATATCGCTGTATATCCTACTTCTAAATTTGTAATTACCAAGGTAGAAGACGTTGAAGGAAAGTTAGCTGTAACAGGCAACTTACAAATTAAAGATGTTACAAAGAGTATTACAATTCCTGCAATGATTTCTACAGAAGGTGGAGTAACTACTTTTAAAAGTGATGTTTTTAATGTAGATAGAGCAGATTTTAATGTAAAATATGGTTCTAAAAGATGGATAGAAGGATTAAAAGATAAATTTATAAATGATTTAATGGAGATGTCTTTTGAAGTAAAAACAAAAGCATAATCAATATATTTATACGAACTAAGTATCAACCCAAATAGTTTAACTTTAAAAATTACTAAAAATATGAAACTTAATAAAGCAGACAGACCTTGTGGATGTGGAAACACTCAAGACCCAAATGGATATTGTGACGGATCACATTCAAGTAAATAGTAGATAGTTTATTTGAAGAAGAATGATTTAAAGACCCAGAACGAAAGTTTTGGGTTTTTTTTTATAGATTAATCAGTGTAGTGTTTTTTACTTCTTCAATGGCAAAAGTACTATGTGTACTGCCAATATGTTTAATAGCAGTTAGTTTTTTAACCATAAATTCTCGGTATTCGTCCATATCTTTTACATACACTTTTAAGATATAATCATACTCACCACTCACATGAAAACACTCAGAAACTTCCTCTAACTTCAAGATTTCCCTTTCGAAAGTAGTAACAAATTCTTTAGAATGTTGAATCAGTTTAATGTGACAAAACACTAAAAAAGATTTATCAATTTTATGTTTATTAATAATGGCGACATACTTTTGAATGACTTCTCCTTTTTCAAGTTTTTTAATACGTTCATAAACAGCAGTAACCGATAGGTTTAATTGTAAAGAGAGTTTTTTGGTGGTTTGCTTACTATCATTTTGCAGCAAATTGATAAGTTTTTTATCTATAAAATCTAAATGCATAATTAAAAATTTTCTAAAAAAAGATATTCACTTGTGTATATATAGTTTTTAAAACTAATTACTATTTCAAATTTAGATAAATAATTTATATATAATTCTTTAAGTTGACTTTATTTCTATTTAGTTGTTATTTTGTTGTAAAATAAAACGATCAATTATGAAATTCAATCCAGCAGATAACATTCAAGATTTACAGTATTTTGGCGAATTCGGTGGTGTAAATCCATCTATTTCAGATTCATCTACCTATACTTTCTTATCGGCAAAAACAATGGTAGATACTTTTGAAGGAAATACTGATGGTTGTTATTTGTATTCACGTCATTCTACTCCCAGTAATTTATATTTAGGAGAAGCTTTAGCTGCTATGGAGGGTACAGAAACGGCAAATGTTGCTGCTTCCGGAATGGGCGCAATTACACCTGTTTTATTGCAGTTAGTTGCTGCAGGAGAACATATTGTCTCTAGCCGAACTATTTATGGCGGAACATATGCATTCTTAAAAAACTTTACACCAAGACTAGGAATTGAAACTACTTTTGTAGACATCACAAAATTAGATATTGTAGAAGCTGCTATTACTGAGAAAACGAAAGTTTTGTATTGTGAATCTGTGAGTAATCCTTTGTTAGAAGTTGCAGACATTAAAGCTTTGTCTGCCTTAGCTAAAAAATATAATTTAAAATTAGTAGTGGATAATACGTTTTCTCCTTTGTCAATTTCACCAGCAAAGTTAGGTGCAGATGTAGTTTGCCATAGTTTAACAAAGTTTATAAATGGGTCTTCAGATACCGTTGGAGGAGTGGTTTGTGGAACACAAGAATTTATCAACGATTTGCGAAATGTAAATGATGGTGCAAGCATGTTATTAGGATCTACAATGGATAGTTTAAGAGCTTCATCCGTCTTAAAAAACATGAGAACTTTGCATATTAGAATGAAACAACATAGTTTGAATGCTGCTTTTTTAGCGGATAAATTTGAAACTGATGGATTGAAAACGGTATATCCGGGTTTAACATCTCATCCTTCTCACCAACTTTTTAAAAGTATGATGAATGTTGAATTTGGTTTTGGTGGCATGTTAACGATTGATGCAGGTTCTTTAGAAAAAGCAAATGAATTAATGGAATTAATGCAGCAGAAAAACTTGGGTTACTTAGCAGTAAGTTTAGGGTTTTATAAAACATTGTTTTCTGCTCCTGGATCCTCTACATCTTCAGAAATATCAGAAGAAGAACAAAAAGAAATGGGTCTTTCAGATGGATTAATCAGATTTTCAATAGGTTTAGATAATGATATTGAAAGAACGTATGAAATGATGAAATCCTGTATGAAAGAAGTGGGGGTTTTATAACAACATTATATTCCTGTTAACCTATCTATAAATTTGCTAAAATCTTCTTTGTTTGGCCTAACTCCGTCAAAGGGTAAAATATCCCAATTTACACCTTCATTATAAATTGTAAAATTAAAAACGGAAGTATTGGCATCTTCAGGATTTAACATTGGATACCGTAAATCTACATATTTATAGGTGCCAACTTTTTCCTTTTTAGAGATATTGAAATAATTATTGCTAAACCAAGTTAATGTTTTTAGATTACCAGTATCCATATCAATTAAATCATGCTGCTTTTTAATAGTTATAATTTTTTCAGAGATTGAGCTCGTATCTAAAAGAGAATAAAAAGTAAAATGATAATTTTTATCAGTTTCAGCCACTGCATACCACAAAATATTATTCAGAATCGTAGGTTGTGCAGAAAATCGATTATAGGCAATTCCTCCTTTTTTAAAAGATTTTTTAAATACGTCATCGATATAAAACTTATTGAAGATTGTAAATATCATATAGGCAGAGCTGATGTAAATTCCTGCTTTTAACCACCAAGTTCTTCTTGCTCTGTTTCTATTGAAAAACATCAATATTATCATGCATAGTAAAAACGGAATGGTATAAAAAGGATCAGCAACAGAAATATTATTAAAGGCAATTCTGTAATTGGAAAATGGTGCAAATAATTGCGTGCCATATGGTGTAAAGCAATCTAAGATTGGATGCGTAAAAATGGACCAAAAGAATAGCAAAATCCAATCTTTCTGAGTTGTTGTGCCTTTTCTTTTATTTGAATTATAAAGTTTATAAGTAAGCCATCCAAAAGTAAAACAAGCTAAAACTGCAAACAATATGGAGTGCATAAAACCTCTATGAAACGCCATTGCTTGAATCTCATTGCTGTATAACAGCCGCCCAACAAAAACATCTAAATCTGGAATTGTACCTCCAATTGCGCCGAATAAAAGTGCTTTGTTTCCAATCTTTTTTCCTAGAATAGCTTCTCCACAAGCAGCACCTAAAACAATCTGAGTTAATGAATCCATAATCACAAAAATAAGCCAACCAATTTGATTTGCATAACATTATGTAAAATCGTAACATTACAGAACAAAAAAATAGAGAATGCAACACAATAAAAATGGGTCAAAAACCACAATTAAAGACGAAAAAATTATTGTCAACAAAGAGTTAAATATTTGGGAAGCTCTATTTCCTGTTTTAGCTTTAGTTGCAATGTTGGCTTACAACGTTTTTGTGTTTGGTGATGATGCTTTGAGTGGCAGTAATCAGTTTGTTTTACTTCTAGGTGGCGCAGTTGCAGCATTTGTAGGTTTTAGAAATAAAATTTCTTATAAATTTATGATTGAGGAAGTTGCAGAAAATATAAAATCTACAGCGGGAGCAATCTTAATTCTTTTAATGGTAGGTGCTTTGGCAGGAACTTGGTTAATAAGTGGTATTATTCCATCTATGATATACTATGGATTACAGGTCTTAAATCCAACTATCTTTTTAGCAGCTTGTTTAATAATTTGTGCAATCATTTCTATTGCAACGGGTAGTTCTTGGACAACTTCAGCAACAGTTGGTATTGCATTAATAGGTATTGGAGAGGCCCTCGGAATTTCTTTAGGAATGACTGCAGGTGCCGTTTTATCGGGTGCTTATTTCGGGGATAAAATGTCACCAATGTCAGATACTACAAATTTAGCCCCAGCGATGGCAGGTACAGATCTTTTTACGCACATAAAATACATGGCATATACCACAGTGCCAACCATAGTAATTACTTTAATTATTTTTATCATTTTAGGATTTACACAGAATTCCACTGGAGAGGCAGATACGGCTGTTTTATTAGCAGATATTAATAAGGCGTTCAATATTACACCTTGGTTGTTTTTAGTGCCAATAATTGTCGTTTTATTAATCACTAAGAAAACTCCGCCATTAGCAGCATTATTAGCCGGAACTATTTTAGGAGGTATTTTTGCCTTAATTTTTCAACCAGAAGTTGTTACACAGATTACGGGTGCTGAAGAACTAACTTTTACGACTGCGTATAAAGGAATTATGCAAGCCATAACTGTTAAAACATCAGTTGCTACAGAAAATGCAGCTTTAGCAGATTTATTTACTGCGGGCGGAATGGCTAAAATGCTAGGAACAATCTGGCTTATTTTATGTGCTATGGTTTTTGGTGGTATTATGGATGCAATTGGTGCCTTGGCAAGAATTAGTGCATTTATGTTAACGCTATTTGATTCTATTTTTGGGTTGTTTGCAAGTACAGTTTTTACTTGTATCGGATTAAACTTTACAGCATCAGATCAATATTTGGCCATTGTGGTGCCTGGTAAAATGTACGCCAAAGCATATGCAGATAAGGGGTTAGCACCAGAAAATTTAAGTAGAACTTTAGAGGATTCTGGTACCGTAACCTCTGTATTAATTCCATGGAATACTTGTGGAGCGTATCACTCTGGAGTTTTAGGAGTTTCTGTTTTTGATTACGCCATCTATGCAATTTTTAATTGGCTTAGTCCTTTTATGACATTGATTTTTGCCGCTTTCAAAATAAAAATTAAGCAGTTGGCAACTAAGTAAAATGATGGTTTATGTAATTATTATTGAAGCTTAAAAACTAGGAAAAATGCCATTACAAGCCAAAATTTTTAGGGTTATTACAACGAAGTACTAACGGAGTTGGGTTTAAGATGTAACTCTATCTCAAGAAATGCTCAATTAGTAAGTCTTCTTTGATGATGTAACTTTCGGCTTGGCTGCAAAAAGATTTAGAAAAATAGAAATCAGTAATAAAATCCAAGGAGTTCCATGAAGTAAAACGTCAAACCAATCTTGAGATTCCATTCCGTTTTCTGCAGAAAAAGCATTACCTCCCAAAATCCATTGTAATTTACCCCAAATATGTGGCGGATTAAAAGGTGCTAAACCTAACGTTAAACTTGCTATTAAAAACAGCTTCCAATTTTGTTTCAGTATGTTCATCACTTTTGAAAGGAACTTTTTCTTTATATATTGCGGGTAACTTGCTAAATAAACCAGTTCCACACCAATCCAAAACGAATGGTTAAATCTCTGTAAGGGTAATTCGGTGCAGAAAAATAATTCTTTTCAGTAAAACCAGAAGTTACATTATCTACTTTTAGATACAAGCGGGTTCTGCGGACTTGAGCATTTATAAAAACATCAAAAGTTGGAAAACCTATTTCTTCATCATTTTGTAAAGTAAATTCTGCTAATAAAGGATTATAAGCATTTGCTTTGTACTTGGTGAAATATTTAAAAGTAACGCCAATATTTACCAACATGGGTTTTCCTTTAAACCAATAATCGGTGTAGTAAAAAGTATTTCTCGTTACAAACTCAGGAACTCTAAAAACCGAACTTCCACTCGTTACGTTTTGATACATAACCGTATTTTCTAGAGCTAGTTTCCAGTATTTAAACTCTCTATTTGCTTTTACTTTTAAATAGGTAATCTGATTTTCAAATTGCCGTGGTGTATTGTTTTCATCAAAATAAGTATAGTTGTCAATATTAGTAAAATTTAGTGCGGCATTGATCCATTTAGAATGAAAGATAAAACCTAGATCTCTCGTATTTACGTTGCTAAAATCGTTTTGCCAATTGTAAGCATCATAAGAGCTTTGATGTAATAATGTATTGAAATTTGCCGATTTAGAACTTATTAATAAACTTCCTTTTACAGCGAAAAGACTGTCTTTTTCATAAATAGCCTCTCCTTTTAAATAAGTGCCCGCCAACCTTCCAGAGCCTGGTGTGAGAGAAGCATCAGCATTTAGTTGAAAATTTTTAATTTTTGCATTCCAATCTGCTCCAATAGAAATTGCACTTCCTGCTAATTTTAATTTCTTTACAATATTCTTACTGTTTAAAATAGTGTCATAGCCATAAGAATAATTTGTGTAATTCACTTTCGCTTTAAATTTACCTAAAACATATTTTGAATTAAATTCTAAATGTACTTCATTACTTGTAATTTTACTTTCTGCATCATTTTTATTGGCATCAGTTGCAGTTACTTCTCCAAATATTGCTGATGTTGCGGATTTTTGTGTAAAATTATAATTTTTACTTTCATTTATAAAAATATGACCAATTTTTAAATTGCTGAAATCTTTTTTAGTGATGGTGTCTTTGTTAGATAGTAGTTTGAAACTTTGTTCTAAATATATGCGATTACTATCGAATTGATTTTCTGAATCGGTTAAATTTACATCTAATCTTGCCCTTTTGTCAAAATCTGGATCTTCAGAAATAAAACTTTCTAAAGCAGCTGTTGTTAAACCACCACTTTCTTCATTAAAAAAATCTTGACTTGTTAAATGGCCTCTAATTTGATATTGATTCTCTTTGGTTCTGTATTGAAAAGTTCCGCGAAAATTTCCATTACTGGCTAAAGATTGTCTATAGGCACCCAAAGAACGAAGACCTTTGTAGGAAACAGAAACATTTAATCGTCTCGAAAAATTTAGTGTAAAAAGAGCATCTACAAATTGCCCTTGTTGCAAGCCTGTGCGGTATGAAATTTCTGTAGTTGGTGTAGGAACTTCATAATATTTTATTTCATCAATGTCTAAATAGCTAAATTGTTTTGCAGTAAAACCAATATCTGGCAGATTATTTAAATTGTTAAAACTGTATGCTAAATTATTAAAAGTTTGACCCTGGTTATGAAAAGGAAGTAATTCAAAGTTATCTGTTCTTAAATAGTTGAATTTGTATTCCTTTTTTAAAGTTAAGGTAGTGTCGATGTATGAAGTATCTCTTTTGTGAGAAAATATTTTATAGTCTGTATATTTTGTTTTTCCGGATAAAATAATCTTGGTAGATCCGTTATTTCTTAAGGAATCAATGCTGCCATTTAAAGCTTCAAATTTGTCTCCTCGCTTTCCATCAAAATTTAATTTTGTCTGACAGTAAATACTATTCAGTACAAAGCCAAATAATAAAAAGGTTAAAAAAATTGTTTTTTTCATTCCAAATTTTAACAAAGACAAATGTAAAATAATTAAACGAAATGAATCAGTAATAATTATGATGAAATCCGATTCTTTAAAAATTCTTCATTAAGTTTCTTTAAAGCTTCTTAAAATTGTAATTTCTATAGAATTTGTCTCCAACTAATGGGGGATAATAAGAATCTAAAAGAAAAAGTTTTCTTTTCTTTGTAATATGTTGAAGTCAAATTTTAGTGGTTTTTCTTTGGAAGCTGGCACGGATGAAGCAGGAAGAGGTTGTTTATGCGGACCTGTTGTTGCTGCAGCCGTAATTCTTCGTAAGGATTTTACACACCCTTTTTTAAACGATTCGAAGCAATTATCGGAAAAAAAGAGAGAAGAATTAAGACCATTTATTGAAGAAAATGCCATTGCATTTGGGGTTTCATTTGTTTGGCAAGATGAGGTTGATAAAATTAATGTTTTGCAGGCATCCATTACTGGTATGCATCGAGCGATTACAGAACTTGAAATTCTGCCAGAATTTATAATTGTAGATGGAAATAAATTCAAGAATTATAAAGAAATACCTCATGAAACGATTGTAAAAGGAGATGCAAAATATGTGAGTATTGCAGCAGCTTCAGTATTGGCAAAAACATATAGAGATGAATATATGGAAAAGATTCACCAAGAATTTCCAATGTATAATTGGCAAAAAAACAAAGGATATCCTACCAAAGAACATCGCAATGGAATTCGTAAATTTGGGATAACACAATACCACAGAAAAACATTTCGTTTATTACCAGAACAAATAAAGCTAGACTTGTAAACTTCAATTCATATTTTTTCTGCTGTTATTTCTTACTCTTTTGACTTTCATTCTTTCACTTTATAAGCAACGAACCATAAAAATATATTTTCCTTTAGGAATCCTTAAATAGTACAAACAAATCTTTCAAATAATCCAAAACACTGCTGCGAATTTTTAGAATTATAATTTCAGAAACAGATTAAGTTATGTAGGGTTTATTTAAAAACTTCAACTATTTTTACGTTCTCAATTTTACAAGATGATTAAAAAAACACGCGCAGAAATTACCAAATGCATTCTTCATAAAGTAGCAAATAAATTTAATAGCGGGCATAATGTGTTCTCTGAAAATCTAATTCGCTTCGATCAAGAAAGTTACGATTTAATGAAGAACTTCTTATTAAAACCTTTTGGTGGTTTAACGCAGAGTTATCGTTTTTCACATCATGCAGATGTGCGTTTAAATGAATTGAATAATTATGCTTCAGAGGTTTTTAAAGAAGAGAGTTCGTTTGTAGAATATTCCAAAAACATCGTGAATCATTTATATGAACAATCTAATTCTGCTCAGATAAAAACAGGAGATGTGCTTATCGTTTTTATTGAAGGTATCGAGTATAAAGATGTTTTAACGGAGGCTGTAGGTATTTTTAAAATTGAAAATAAAGTAGATTTTTTTCAAACCTATTTAGACGATAATGAAAGTTTTGATGTTGTTATTCAGAAAGGAATATCGACCAAAAGAATAGATAAAGGTTGTTTAATTTTAAATACTTCAGATACTGAAGGAACGGTTGTTCTTTCTGTGGATAATAATAACTATGATGCTCAATATTGGATTAAAAATTTCTTGAGTGTAAAATTGGCAGATGATTACAATTCGCATACCCAAAACTATTTAGAGCTTTGTAAAGAATTTTCTGAAGAGGTTATTAAGCCTGAATTAGGAATGAAAGAGCAAGGCAACTTTTTAGCAAATACAGTAGATTACTTTAAAGAAAATGAGTCTGTAGATTATGCTACTTTTAAAGATGAGGTTTTTGAGGGAGACAAGCATAAAGAGCTATTTGATGATTATAAAAAGCATTATGAAACTTTAAATGACGTTTTAATTAGAAATAATTTTGATGTTTCTGGAGTTGTTTTAAAGAAAGAAAAAAACAAGTTAAAAACAGAGATTAAGTTAGATACCCATATCAGCATAAAATTAGACGTAGATGCCCCAGAGGCAGCTTCAGAGTATTTAGAAAGAGGTTATGACGAAGAGAAAAAAATGAAGTTTTATAAAGTTTATTTTAACGAAGAAAAATAATTTATGCCGCATGGTTTTAAAAACCTTGTAGGTATTTCTTGTTTTCTAAAGGATAAATTCATCAACTTCAAACAATGTTTTAAAATGTTTTAAAATCTTTTGTTTCACTTCATTTGTATCTATTTTTCTACCCAATTCAGATTCCATAGAAGCCACTGCTTTTCCTTTAATTCCACAAGGAATTATATTGTCAAAATAACCTAGATTAGTATTTACATTCAATGCAAAACCGTGCATAGTTACCCATCTAGAAGAACGAATTCCTAAAGCACAAATTTTACGAGCAAAAGGCGTTCCAACATCTAGCCAAACACCCGTTTCTCCCTCACTTCTAACGCCTTTTAGGCCATATTCTGCAATGGTTAAAATGATAGATTCTTCTAGTAATCGCAAGTATTTATGGATATCTGTAAAGAAATTTTCTAAGTCTAAAATAGGATACCCCACAATCTGTCCTGGTCCGTGATAGGTAATGTCACCACCTCTATTAATTTTGTAAAAAGTAGCACCTTTTGCTTCTAATTGTTTTTCATTTAACAATAGATTGCTTAGATCTCCACTTTTACCCAATGTGTAGACATGCGGATGTTCCACAAATAAAAAGTGGTTTTTCGTACTTTCTTGTAGATTATTTCTTCTGTTCTTAATTTTAACATCAACAATTTCTTGCAATAATTCAGATTGAAACTCCCAAGTTTCTTTATAATCCTTAACAAGGAGGTCCTTTAAAAGTATGTTTTTGTTCATAAGTTCAATGACAAAGGTAAATAATTGATTATATTTGAGACTAAAATTGCATTCAAAATATACTTTTATGAAAATTAAATTTTCTCTATTTCTTTTTTTAATAGTAGTGCTTGTAAAAGTTGATTTTTCTTATTCTCAAAATACTTGGAGTAAGCCAGAAAAAATGAATTCCCTTTTAGGAAAGAAAGATATTTATCAGAAGAAAAATTTTCCGTCTACTTATGAAATACTAAGTTTAGATATTGAGAGTTTTACAACTAGGCTAAAAAGTAAATCTAGCTCAGAAGAGCGTACTATTGAATTGCCTAATGCTGATGGAAGTTTGTCAAGATTTAGATGTAAAGAAAGCTCCAATTTTGAAGCTAAATTACAAGCTAAATTTCCCAATATTAAATCCTATTCAGCCCAAGGAATAGATGATCCAACTGCCTTGGCAAAAATTAGCATTGGCACCGATGGTTTTCATGCAGTAATTTTTTCTGGTAATCAAGAAACGGTTTATATAGATCCTTATTCAAGAGATAATAAAGATTATATTATTTACAAAAGAAGTAGTTTAAGTAAGCTTGACGAAGATTTTAAATGTCAAGTAGAAGCCTCTGCAAAAAAGGAATTTTCTGTTTCCGATTTTAGTAAAAATGCTAATGATGGAAAATTAAGAACTTATAGATTGGCATTGGTTTGTAGTGCAGAGTATTCCGAATTTCATTTAGGGGTAAGTCAACAAAATATTCCAGATACTGCTACAGATGAAGTTAAAAAAGAAGCTGTGTTATCTGCAATGAATACATCCATGACAAGAATTAACGGAATCTTTGAAAAAGATTTGTCAATAAAGCTCGTTATTGTAAATGATAATAATAAAATAATTTTTTTAGATGCGGCTACAGATGGTATTTCAGATGGCTCACCGTCTACGATGATTAATGAAGTACAGACGATTTGTGATAATTCTATAGGAGATTCAAATTATGATATTGGACACATTTTTAGCATCGGTGGTGATGGCTTAGCTGGTTTAGGAGTTGTGTGTATATCAGGTCAAAAAGCCAGAGGTGTAACAGGAAGATCTCAACCAGTTGGTGATCCCTATGATATAGATTTTGTAGCACATGAAATGGGCCATCAATTTGGCGCAACCCATACATTTAATAATAGTTGTAATGGTAACAGAACAAATTCTACAGCAGTAGAACCTGGAAGTGGATCAACAATTATGGGATATGCTGGTATTTGTTCACCAAATGTTCAAGCAGGAGATCCTAATGGAAATAGTGATGACTATTTTCATGCTGTTAGCATAGCCCAAATGTGGAATACTATTCAAAGTTCTGGTGATTGTGGTGCTTTAACGAACACAAATAATACTGCGCCAACCTCAAATGCAGGTTTAGATTATTTTATTCCTAAGTCTACACCTTTTAAATTAGAAGGCACTGCAACAGATGAAGACGGTTTGTCTAGTTTAACCTATAATTGGGAGCAATTAGATATTGAAATTGCAACCATGCCGCCGTTAAGCACAAATACTTCAGGACCAATGTTTAGATCGTTGCCTTCCAAAACAGCACCTGTTCGATTTATGCCAGATATAGCTACGGTGATGTTAGGCAGTACTTCAACAACTTGGGAGGTAGTGCCTTCTGTAGCGAGAGAATTGAATTTTTCTTTTTTAGTAAGAGACAATCATATTGGAGGAGGAAGTTCAGCTCGAGATGATATGAAAGTTCAAGTTGTAGACGCAGAAGCTTTCATAGTAACTTCGCAAAATGCGGAAGAAACTTTTAGTTCTGGACAAACAATCTCAGTTGCTTGGAATAAAGGAACTACCGATCTCGCTCCAATAGATTGTGAAAATGTCAATATTAAATTATCTATTGATGGAGGTGTTACTTTTCCTATTTTCTTAAAAACAAATACCCCAAATGATGGTGCAGAGGATATAATTGTGCCAGATAATGCAACAGCTAATGCAAGAATTCTAGTAGAAGCTGTTGACAATATTTTTTATAATGTAAACACCTCTAAGTTGAGCATTGTTTCATCAACACCAACCTTTTTAATTATAGACGAGACTGGTGAGCAATCAGTTTGTAATACGGGTGATGAAAGTATCAGTTATACTTTAAACTTCGATTTTATAAATGGTTTTACAGAAACAGCCACTTTAAGTGCTACAGGATACCCAGTAGGTTCTTCTGTAACATTTAATCCAACGACAATAAATTCAGATGGGAATGTGCTTGTAACGGTTTCAAATCTAGAAGATAAAGAAGCTAAAAATTATGAAATTACTATTGTAGGAACATCTGCAACAGTAACACAAAGCGTAAGTTTGGTTTTAAAATTACAAAGTTCAATATTTGATGTTTTAAGCTTATCCTCGCCAACAAATGGGGCTACAAATATTTCCATAACGGAAGTTTTAAGTTGGGTTGAAGATGAAAATGCAGCATCTTATGATGTGGAAATAGCATTAGATAGTGGTTTTCAGACCATAGTTTCTAACGTAAATGTTTTAGAAAACTCCTTTCAAGTTGATGGTTTAGTTTCAGAAACAGTATATTTTTGGAGGGTAAAACCTAAAAATGATTGTGGAGAGGGAAGCTTTTCGGATGTTTTTAGTTTTACAACAGAAATTCCACTTTACTGTCCATCAACTTTTACAGATGAATCAGGAGGTGGAGAGCATATTACAAATGTTACCTTTAGTGGAATTAACAATACCTCAGGAAATGATACCTCTGATGGTTATGAAGATTTTAAATCCATAAATACAAACCTCCTGAGAGGGCAAACAAAACAGATAAGTGTAACTCTAGATACTGCCGGTTTTCAAGATCATTGTTTTGTTTTTATCGATTGGAATCAAGATTTTACTTTTGATAAGGAGACAGAAAGGTATGATTTAGGAACTGTGACAGCGGATATCGGCACCGTTACTTTTAATATTTCAGTACCGGTGAGTGCAAAGTTTGGGGAAACAAGAATGAGAGTCATTATTGAGTACGCTGATCCTACAAATGGTTATGGAGATGGAGCTTGTGATGTAGATCATTTCACAGAATGGGGAGAAACTGAGGATTACTCAGTAACTGTTGTTGAACTGGTAAATAATCCTGATAATTTTTCTGTGTTAACAACTTCAGAATCTTGTGTAGATGAAAATGATGGAGTTATCAATGCAGTTATGGATCAAAGTGAATATACTTATCAAGTCACAGTTTCTGGACCTTCAATTAATATAACTGAAAACTTACCCGGTACTTCTTACACGCTCCAAGGTTTGGCCCCGGGAGATTATGAAGTTTGTTTCTTTGTTGTAGAATCAAATTACACACAGTGTTTTGAGGTAAATATCGAGGCATCTGAACAAATAGCATTAAAAGTAGCAAGCAAAAATCAATCGAATACATACTCTTTTAATATTGATAGCGGAACAGCTCCTTATAAGGTGTATTTGAACGAGAAGTTATTAAGCGTTTCTGATACCAAAGATTTTGAAATAGAAATTTTTGGAAGTGGAAAATTAGAGGTTAAAACTGCAAAAGATTGTGAAGGATTCTACAAGACTAGTATTGGTGAAATTTTATTAAAGCAAAACCCTATTTCAGATTCTATTGATTTGTTATTGCCGATAGGTATTAGTGAGCCTAATATCAATGCCCTAATTTTTGATCTGAATGGAAAAATGATTTACAGCCAGAGTATAAAAAGAGAGGAGAATACCTTATCAATTCCTTTTAAAGACTATGCTTTAGGTATTTATATCTTAAAATTATCCATTGAAAATTCAAAACCAATTAAAATTATAAAGCAATGAAAAAGATATTAATAAGTATTGTTTTAGTTTTTGCTTCTTTTGTGAGTATTCAATGTTCAAAAGATCCTAAAAATCGAGCACCAAGTGCAGTTAATTTAATTTATCCATCCCAGAATTTATTGTGTATAGAAAATACAATTACCTTTAATTGGAGTGAAGCTATAGATCCTGAAAACGATGCATTAGAATATAATATTATCATTGCTACAGACAGGGCGATGACAAATATTATTGAAAACGAAACGACTACTTCTTCAGAATTAACATTTATATTAGAAAAACAAACTGCTTATTATTGGAAAGTTGATGCCTTAGATGTAAAGAACAATCAAGGTACGGAGTCAGAAATATTTGCTTTTTATACCAAAGGAGAAGGAGTTTTAAATTATGCTCCATTTGCATCAGAATTAGTTTCTCCTGAAAATAATGGTCAAGTAAATGCAACTTCTGTAAGTTTAACCTGGGAAGCTGCTGATGCTGATACGGATGATATTTTAAGTTATGAACTTTATTTTGGAGAAAATTCTGACTTAAATTTAATGGACGATACACTTACCGAAAAATCTTATACAGTCTCTGTAGAATCAGGTAAAACCTATTCTTGGAAAGTAAATGTAAAAGATCAATATGAAGCAAAATCCATTGGTCAAACTTGGACTTTTACAGTGAATTAAAAGCCATTTTTACTCGTACATGTGAGGTCTTAGAATTGTTTAATTTATTTTAAAACCTAACAAATGAAGCATTTAGTTTAAATTTCACACTGTTATAAAGCTTAAATTAAAGGAAGATTGATTGATAAAAAACACACGTTACAATGCCACTACAAACTTCTCTTAAAGAAGCTAAATATTTAACCAATACGTCAATTTTAAATTTAAAGATTTAAATCTAGGTGCAAAATTATTAGAATAATAATTGTCGTTGTAGACAATAAAAAGATCTGAAAGCGGAGCAAAACGCCACTGTAATTTTGTGTTGATTCCAAAATTTTCTTGCTGACTGCTATATTGAATAAAAGTAGACCAAAATAAGCTTTTATTAAAAGTGATGTCTATTTTTGGACCAATTAACCAAATAGAAGCATTTGGGAAGGGATTAGGGAGTATTACTTTATCATAATTAATTTGCATAGAACCGGAAAAATAGGGTTGAATTCTCCAAGCTAAATTAGTTGTTAAAGAATATTTTTTACCATTAAAAAAAGTACCTACTGAAGGTTCTATTCGATAAGAAAAATTTTTTCTTTGATCGGATCTATAACTAAGGTTAAAATTGGTGTATGCATAACCTTTATTCGCAGGTAAAGGAATTGCTCCGTCCGTTCCTGTAGGATCAAACTCACTAAAAAGATAAGTAAAACGATTATTGATTTCTGCAGTCAATTCTGCAGTGTTTATAAAATTTGCTCGCCACCTGCTGCTGATTGCATAATCTGAATTTTTAAAGTTTAACTCAGGTTTCCAAATAAAAATAGGAGTAATCGAGAAGCTATGTTTTTGAATTTTACTTTCATTTGGCCAAAAAGTACGTTCTATTTGAGGCGAAATTTTAAAAATATCGGTTCTTCTAAGAAACCCCAAATCGGACTGATAATTCTCTCCAACATAAACCCCATTTATTCTTGCACTAAAATTTCTATTAAAATATTGCGTAGAAAACCCAGCAGAATAATCTTTGTTCTTTATACCTGGAGAAAAAGACTTATGAATGAAATATTTCCCAACCCAAGAATTGTCTTCTGAAGCTAAGCGATAATCCATCCCAATAATTCTATTATATGTATCTTCCTCTGCAAGAAAATCATACTCCTTTGTAGCTTCTTTATTAATAATCATAAAGCTAATATTTGATCGGCTAAACAGTTTTTGTTGAAGTGTAATAACAGCACTATTAACAGTAGGAATTTCATTTTCAATGTCTTCTGCAGTTTGCATTGTTAATAAACCAACCCTTAAGTTGTTATTTACTTTGCCACTTAATCTCACTCCAGCAATAATATCATTTTCTATTGTATTATCATTAGCGTCTTTTGCAATACCTATTCTTCTGGAGAAAAAAGGATTAGAATCTCTATTGTTACCAAAATCTGCAAACAAATCACTATTTTCAATAAAGAATAGTCTTCTTTCCGGCAATGAAACTTCAAAGCGAGTAAGATTTGTGATTTGTTGGTCTACTTCTACTTGAGAAAAATCAGGATTTAAAGTAATATCTAAATTCATACTATTACCAATAGTGAATTTTGCATCTCCACCAAATTTTAAATCTGTAATAGAGGTTTTGTTTTCAAAGTCTTTTGCGGTTATTGCATTTACATAAGGTATAATAGAAATTGGAGATTTTGATTTTCCTAGAGGCTTTTCAAAAATCATTTCTCCCATATAAGCCAAGTTAAATATAAATTGATTTTGAGGAATATTTACCCAGGTATTTCTTTCATTATATTGTGTGTCAAAATGATAACTGTTAAAGCGCCATTTGGTTTCACCCTCTCTGTATTTAAAAGCCGACAAAGGAATAATCATCTCTATGATATAATGATCGTCTTTAATTTTCGTTTTACATTGCCATTTGGTGTCCCAAGCCATCGTAAACCCTCTTAGTTCAGAACCTCCGCCAGATAGAAGCATTTCTCTTTTTACTCCATAAGGATTGGTTCCAAAAATGAATGCATTAGTTCCATCATTAAATGTATCAAATAAAAAGGTAATATTATCGCTACCGCCGGCTCTAAAGTCTCTTCTAAGAGAAGGTGTAATAAATTTATTATCAGGAGCATTTACTTTGGCACCTATGTATAAATTTTTATCATCAAATAAAAACTTAATATTTGCTTGTTGTTTTGCTTGCGTAGAATCTGAAGGAAAATATTGCCAGAATCCGGAAGCTCCTTTGCTGTCTTTCCATTCATTTTCGTTAAGATTTGCATCTAAAACGATTGGATTCTCAATGAAATTAACAAATACGGATTTATTAGTTGTTTGGGAAAAACTATGGATTACAAAAAGGAAAGTAATAAAAACTAAAATATTTTTCAATAGGATTTATTTTGATATGTATCAAAGATAGTACAAAAAAACCTCATCTGATGAAGATGAAGTTTTTTGTAAAAATGAACAATAGTATTACCTTAAAAAAGGATATTTATAAATTATTTATTTAGTTCTCTTTTGTTGGTTTTGGAAATTTAGGAGGGGTTATTTTCTTTTTACCTTTTAACTGAGATAATAATTCTGTAACGGCTCTTTCCAACTGAGGATCTGAACCTTTTTCTAAAGATTTTGCATTTTGCCTTACAGCTATATCTGGTGCAACTCCTTTGTTTTCTGCAATCCAGGTATTTGTTGCTGGATCAAAAACAGCATTGTCTGGTGCTGTTAAAGAACCACCGTCTATCATTCTATAATGAGTAGATGATTTCACCAATCCACCCCAAGTCGTAGCTCCTATTAATAATCCTGCTTTTTGTTGTCTAAAAACCCAAGGGAAAAAATCCCCTCCAGATCCTGCAAGTTCATTTATCAATAATACTTTGGGCCCCATAATTCCAGCAGGTAAACGCATCGCTTTTCCATTCGGAACTTCATTTGTTAATGCTGCTCTTGGTTTACGCGTCATTAAGTCTACCATATAATCATCTAATAATCCACCGCCATTAAAACGTTCATCAATGACAGCCCCTTCTTTATTTTGCTGAGCAAAATAATATCTATTAAAAGAAACAAATCCTGGTCCACCAGTATTTGGTACCCAAATATAACCTAGCTTTCCTCCAGAAAGTTTGTCTACCATTCTTCGGTTATCTTCTACCCAAGTTCTTTGGCGCAATGAATTTTCGCTTTTAATTGGTTTTACAATTTCTTTCCAAGCACCTTCAAAAGATGGTTTTGTATTGATATGTAACGTAGTTTGTTTAGTAGCAGTACCATCGAGATATTTATAGATGTTGTCTTTGTCAGTAATTTCTTCATTATTGATGCCGACTAGATAATGTCCTGCTTTAATTTTCATGCCAGGCTGATCTAAAGGGCCATTTAATCCTGGGTTCCAAGCCTCTGAAGTGTAAATTCTTTTGAATTGCCACTTTCCTTGTTTGGCTGAAAAATCTGCACCTAACAAGCCTCCTTTAGCTGTATCAATAGTAGGGAAATCTCCACCACGAACAAAACTATGTCCAACCGATAATTCTCCATTTACTTGATCTAAAATATAATTTAAATCTGCTCTGTGTTTTACAAAAGGCACTAGCGGTGCATACCGTTTATAAACTTTGTTCCAGTCTCTACCGTGCATTCCTGGATCATAAAAATAATCGCGCTCGTAGCGCCAAGCTTCTTCAAAAATTTGATTCCATTCACTAATTCTGTTTAGCTTCATGTTAAAATCTAACTTTAAAGTTTTAGCACCTTTTATATTTGCCCCAGTAGTTTTTGCTACTTTCCATTCTCTGCCGGCTTTCACAATCATGTGTTTTCCGTTTGGAGAAATACCATATATGCTTAGCTTTTTTCCAAATTCTGTTGCCTTTAATTTTTTCAAATCAAATTTTTGAATTGCTTTTTCATTAGAAATAAATACAAATCCGGCAGGTCCAGCAGCAATACTTCTGAAACTTTCTTTTAGAGGCAAAGCCAAAATTCTACGAGAAATTCCGTTAAAATCAATAACTACTTTTTTGTCTTTTTTATCTTCAGATTTTTTCTTAGAATCTTCATTTTCATCATCTTTCTTGTTTTTATCGTCTTTCAACTTTTCTTTTTCCACAACTTCTTCATCGCTTTTCGGTTTAAAAGGAGAAGCATCTTTTTTAGCCAAATTAATTACATAAGCAGCATAATTTGGTTTGGCCGTCATAGAACTTGTATTTGCCCAACCAGAGCGCAATGCAACATCTGTACTTGCTAAAAAGTATAAATGTTTGTGGTCTAAATCCCAGGTAGGAGAAAATGAATCTGCAAATGGATCTGTAATTGCTGTAACCTTATTAGACGCTAAAGACCATACTTTTATTTGTTTTAAACTATTGTCGCCAGATTTAGCATACGCTAACCAATTAGAGTCTGGAGACCATGTGATTCCCATTCTACCACGTTCTAAGTTGTTGCCAGCATTGTCAATCGTTCTGATGGTTGCTGCTTTTAAATTAACAATTCTAATGCGTGTATCATCATCTACAAACGCAATATTCTTTCCGTCTGGAGACCAAGTTGGTTCCCAAGCCATTTTAGAAACCCCAATAGAAATAGTGGTTGTTTTGGTGGTTCCGTCTTGATTATTTACATGCAAAGCATATCCTTTTCCATTTGAATCAGAAAACCATGCGATTTTATCTCCTTCTGGTGACCAAATTGGCGCTCTATCAGCAGCTCCAGAACTTTTCGTGATGTTTCTTGCATCTCCAAATTCTACAGGAGCCGTAAAAATATCGCCACGTGAAGCCATTACAACTCTTTTTCCATTAGGAGAAATATTTGCATAATCTACTCTTTTATTGACATTTACCCATTTAGTATCTGTCCAAGGAAAATCTCCTTTAATAGAAATTTTTAAACGTTTTGTTTTATTGTTTTTTATATCTAACGTGTGCAAATAACCATCTTGTTCAAAGATTAAGTGACTTTTAGATCCACTTAAATATTTTACAGCAGTTCCTTTAAAACGAGTGACTTGTTTTACTGCTTTTGTTTTTGTGTTGTATGACCAAACGTTAGAGGTATGTGTTCTGTCGGATAAGAAATATACCATACTTCCATTCCAAACGGGGTATTTATCAGTAGTTTTATTGTTTGGTAATAAGGTTTCGTTTAAGGTTTTTAAATCGATAATAATTAACGGAGTGTTTTGTCCACCACGATAATCTCTCCATTCTTCATCCCAACGTCTCATTTTATCAATCACCAATTGTTTTCCATTTGGAGAATACGATCCTGCAGTTGCCCATTGTTCAAATAATTTAGTGACTGGACCGCCATCTATAGAAACAGTATACAATCTATTATACCTACTTGGTGCTGTGTCTCTATTTGAGGTAAATAAAACTCGTTTACCATCATTTGTCCAACCTTTAGCAACATCGGCACTTGTGTGCCATGTTAATCTTTTGGCTTCTCCACCAGCAATCGAAACAATATAAACTGCTGAAGAGCCAGACCTGTTTGATGTAAACGCAATCCATTTTCCGTTTGGAGAAATGTGCGGATTGCTTTCAAGTGCTGCTGTGCTTGTTAATCTAGTTGTAAGATTTGTAGTTAAATTTGTTGTCCAAACATCAGATCCATAGGTATATGCTATTTGGTTTCCATTAATTGTTGGTTGTCTTAATAGCCGTGTTTCTTGCCCTGCTATACGTGCTGTTGATAAGAACAACATGATAACAAGAATACTTTTGAAAATTGATTTCATAGGATTAGTGATTGATTTTAAAGGATTACGTTAAAGATACAAAATCTTGGTATTTAATCTTGCGAGAGAAATGATAGGGTTAAGGATAAAAAAAAAGCCTCATCTTATGAAGATGAGGCTTTTTGTATGCATGAACAATAGTATTATCCTAAAAAGGGATATTTATAATCTGTTGGTGTTACAAAAGTTTCTTTAATTAAACGAACAGAAGTCCAGCGTAATAAATTTTGTGCAGAACCAGCTTTATCATTTGTTCCAGAAGCTCTTGCGCCTCCAAATGGTTGCTGACCAACAACTGCTCCTGTTGGTTTGTCGTTGATGTAGAAATTTCCAGCTGCATTCTCTAATGCTTTAGATGCTTTTTCAACAATATATCTATCTGTAGAAAAGATTGCTCCTGTTAAAGCATATTCAGTAGATTCATCTACTAATTTTAAAGAAGCTTCCCATGCAGCATCTTCGTATACATAGATTGTCATAACAGGGCCGAACAATTCTGTACACATTGTTTTGTACATTGGATCTTTAGCTACAATAACGGTTGGTTCTATGAAGTATCCAACAGATTTATCGTGACCACCCCCAATGATAATATCTGCATCAGGATCCGTTTTAGCAGCGTCTAAAAAGCTTGCAATTTTATCAAAAGAACCTTCGTGTATAACTGCATTTACGTAGTTTGATGGATCTTCTGGAGAACCCATTTTTATTTCATTTGCTTGTGCAATTAAATGCCCTTTTACTTCTTCCCACATGGATGCAGGAATAAATGCACGTGATGCAGCAGAACATTTTTGACCTTGAAATTCAAAAGCACCTCTTGTAATTCCTGTGGCAACTTGCAGAGGGTTGGCAGAATTATGCGCCCAGATAAAGTCTTTACCACCAGTTTCTCCAACAATTCTTGGATATGTTTTATAGTTGTGGATATTATTTCCTATTTGTTTCCATAAGTTTTTAAATACATGCGTAGATCCTGTAAAGTGTAATCCAGAGAAATCTGGAGAAGCAAATACAGTATCGGTAATCATCACAGGATCTCCGTAAACTACATTTATTACGCCATCAGGCAAACCAGCTTCTTTAAACAAATCTACAATTACTTGAGCAGAATATGCTTGATGATCAGAGGGTTTCCATACCACAACATTTCCCATTAAAGCTGGGGCAGCAACTAAATTTGCAGCAATAGAGGTAAAGTTAAAAGGTGTAATGGCATATACAAATCCTTCTAGCGGTCTATACTCAACTCGGTTCCAAATTCCTGGAGCAGATGCTGGTTGATCTTTAAATATATCTGTTAAATATTGTACATTAAAACGGAAGAAATCAATCATTTCACAAGCCGCATCAATTTCTGCTTGATGAACGTTTTTAGATTGTGCAATCATTGTAGCCGCATTCATTCTCGCTCTGTAAGGACCTGCTAATAATTCAGCCGCTTTTAAGAAAATAGAAGCTCTTTCCATCCAACTTACGCTAGACCATGCTTCTCTTGCCGCTAAAGCAGTAGCAATTGCAGTATCTACATGAGATTTGTCTGCAGTATGATATTGTCCAACAACATGTTTGTGGTCATGTGGAGGTGTAATATTCTTTGTATTTCCTGTTCTAACTTCTTCGCCATTAATATGCATTGGCACATCAATATTGCTGTTAAACATTTCTTTGTAAGTAGCTAATAATTCTGTTCTTTCAGGAGAACCTGGAGCGTACCCTTTTACTGGTTCATTAACTGCTTCTGGAACATTAAAAAATCCTCTTGCCATTTTATGTGTTTTTAAGTTTTAATCTACTAATTTTGAGTGTCAAAGTTACAATTTTTGTTTCAATAAATTTAGTTGATTTTTGATGTCTTTTGTTAAAGTAAATTCAATAATTATATTAAAAAACACTATTTTTAATAAATAATTAAATGATATATGTGCACGGTAACCTATCTTCCTTTAGGCAATAATAATTTTATTTTAACCTCTAATCGTGATGAAACGCCACTAAGAAAAACAATACCACTAGAGACCTATAAAGAAAATGGTGTAGAATTAACATACCCGAAAGATGCTTTAGCAGGAGGAACTTGGATTGGTGCAAGTACAAAAAATAGATTGGTTTGTTTGCTAAATGGCGGATTTAAAAACCATACAAGAAATCGTTATTACAAGATAAGTAGAGGTGTTATTGTAAAAAAAATCCTTTCTACAAATAATGGGGTTGCTTATATTAACAATTTTGATTTTACAGATATAGAACCGTTTACATTGATTTTGATTGATTATCATTTGCAATTAGAAGCTTATGAATTGGTTTGGGACGGCATTAAAAAACATTTTAAAAAACTAGCAGAGGAGCCTAAAATTTGGTCTTCATCTTCTTTATATACCGAAGAAATGAAAGTCTTAAGAAAAGAATGGTTTTCTGATTGGTTAGCAAAAAATGATGTCTTTCAGCAAGAAAAAATTGTTGACTTTCATCAAAATGAAAACTTAGGAAATACAGAAATTTCGCTTAAAATGAAAAGAGCTTTTGTAGAAACGGTGAGTATAACTTCGGTAAAAAAAATAGCATCCAACATAGAAATGACTTATTTAGATGTAAGAACAACTAAAAGAGTGCAAAAGAAATTAAGCCAACAATAACAACCCCGAAAATAGAAATAAAAATATAGGTAAAGTTTAGGAGTGTAAATTTTATAAAAGTTTTAAAATAACCTTGTTGGTAAAACTTGCGCATGGCGATCAAAAGATACATTAAAAAGAGGACTGCAAAAATCCATAATTGAGGTGTAGCCCCAAAGAGTTCTAATAAAAAGTAAATAGATAAAAGCATAAAAAATACGGTTTGCGTATGAAATACCAGGACTAAATGGTCTACATACGTGTATTTTCTTCTAATGTAAAACAACTTTAAAAATAAGGTAAAAAAGGGTAAAAATACAAATAGTGCTATGGAAATATAGGATAGCAATTGGTTGCTAAATTGTTCTTGACTTTCTCCTTCAGTAGTCAAAGAATTGATCACTTTTGCTCTGTTGTATAAAAACCTATTGAAAAATGTTTTTTCTTTTTGAAGGCTATCTAAAGCAGCATCGATACTTGTTTTAGGGTGTTTTTTTTGAAATTCTAAATAATCAGCAATTGGAAGCCCTGCAAAGTCAATTTTATTTCCAGTTGTACTGATCGATTTTGTAGAGTCTTTTGCTTTTTCTGCTACTTGGTCTATAATTTTTTTTCTTTTTACAGAATCTATAGGAATCCAAGAGTTTTTAAGTTCGGTATTAACAGCGTTTTTTAAGGAGTCTATATCTACATTCTTTACTGCTTGATCAGTATCAAAAGAAATAATTTTCGATTGCTTTTGTTCAGTGCCGTTTTTAAGTTCTTTAAATTTATCAATGTTTTTAGAAAGTCCTAAGATTAAAAAGAAAAGGATAGAAACGGTTAAATAAAACTGAAAAGGATTGGAGTAGCGCTGTCTTTTGCCATCCACATACTCTTTAGAAACTTTACCAGGTTTTATTAAAAGCGGAATTATTGTATTCCAGAATTTTGCATCAAAATTGAAAAATCCATTAAAAACTTCATGAATAAAACTTTTAAAAGTAATGTTGTTTCCTTTATTTGCTTGGCCGCACTCTGGGCAGAATTTTTCTTGGCCATAAAATGGATGCCCACAATTTAAACATGCAGGATCTTTAATTTTTGCTACTTTATTTTTTATTTTTTTTAGTTTGATAATACTGGTGTTGCAAGTTGAAAAGTTGGTATGTATACTTTAAACTCTTCTAAAGTTTCTATGTTTTTCATGGTATAATACCCTTTCATGGCGCCCATTGTAGATTCTAAAAAACACCCAGAACTGTAAGTGTAATTATCATTGGGTTTTAATATAGGAGTTTGCCCAACAACTCCTTCTCCTTTTACAAGTTCGGTAGTATTCAACGAATCAAAAATTTTCCAAAAACGATCTGTTAATTGCAACGTTTCTGATGATTTATTTTCAATGGTTATAAAGTAAACAAAAGTATAATACAACCTATTATTTCTATAGCTTGTGCCATTATATTTTGTTTTTACAGAAATTTTAATTCCTTTTGTAATTTGTTGAACCATTGCAGTAAATATAGCTTTTTAGATTAAAGACTGCAAATCAAAATTTTTAGTTACCTATTTTGATTGTAAAAACCAGCGCCAATACCAATCACTCTATCGTACAAACCACCAAAAGGTTTGTAATATACGATTACTGTATATTGGTTTTCAGTTTGAAAAAAAGTACCATTAATTTGGTTCGTATCTACCAGTTGATTATCGTCAACCGTGGCAAAGGTATAATTGTAAAAACCTTGTTTTAGTAAAATTTGTCCTTGATAGCTAGAGGTTTCAAAATTGTAAAAAAGTTTATTTTCATCTTCAATTTTAAAATTATTAAAAGCGCCATAGATATAAACGTCTTTATTGGCAATTGGTGTGTCTGCATATAAAGTAAAATGCATCATGGCATAATCTGCCTCTGTGTTTGTGTCATTTGCATCTAAAGTTCTTATCACAAATTGGCCATTAATATCTGGGTTGTATGTGTAACTTCTATTCGGCTTGTAGGTAGAAGGGTATAAGTAATGATGAAAAACATTCTTCATGTCTATTTTAACCACATTTAAACTTTTATTTCTAATGAGTTTACTGTCAAAATTTAAATATTCATTTCCTCCCCAAAAATTAGTTTTGTTTGCGTAGGTGTATTTTAACTGATTTTGTTGAAAAAAAGTTGGCTGTAAATTGGTAATTTTTTCATTCCAATTTTCATTTTTTAGCAGAGCAACATGCACTTCTTGAGAAGGGTTGTTGATTCTAAGGTTTGGATGATTTACTGTAAATTCAACGGTTTGTTGCGTGTCTCTTGTTTTCGTGTTTCTGCTCCTAGAAACTGCAACTCCAATGGTTGCTGCATTTTCATAGAGAACAAGTTTTCTAGAAAAAACAACTTCATCGTCATCATTTAAAATAGAAACTAAATAATTTCCGCTTTTGGTGATAATAGAATTTACATTCGGAATTTTCACCTCATAATGTGTGTAATTCTGAAAGGTGTTAAAAGAATTGGTCACATTTATAATTGAATTCTGATCAAAACCATCTATAAACTGACTAGAAAGCAATCTGCTTTTTTGCCAGTCATGCGTCATGTGTTCTATTTTGTATTGGTAATCTTTACTATCTGCATCTAAATCATCAAAAGACAATTCTAAAACTGTTCCTAAAGGAACTATTGCGGTAAAATTATTTGCTTGAAGTGGTCTTAACTGAATTGATTTTATCTGCTGTGCATTTACAGATGTAATAAAAATTAATAAAATCCAGATTATTTTTTGATGCATTTTTTTATATAAGATATTGGTCAAATGTAATAAAATTAAAGCTTTTAGTTTTTATTACAAATACTATTCCACTTTTGAGTTTATGTTAAAATCTGAATTCTTATTGCATAAGTTGTATATTTATCAACTAGAAAAAACAAAAATCTATTTTAAAATTAAAAATGAATAAAGTTTTAGTGTATTTATTATTTTTTCTATTCTTAAATACTTCTTACGCTCAAGAAGAAAAAAAGTCTTTAGAATCGCAAAGTAACTCGTTAGTTAAAAATTATTACTTTAAAGGTTTAGATTTTCTCTCAAAAAATAATTTCGATGAAGCCTTTAAAAGTATTTCTTCAGGTTTAGAAGCTTCAAAAAAAACAAATCAAAAAGATTTAATGGCTTTTGGCTACTTGCATTTAGGAGGTTATTTTTATCAAAAGAAAAATTATCAAATAGCTATTGAGAATTTAAAAAAATCTTTAGCCATTTTTATTTATTTGAAGAATGAAAAAGAAACTTATAACTGTTATTTTAAACTAGGAAGATCTTATTATAGAATTTCTGAATTTGATGCTTCTTTAGTAAATCATTTTAAAGCATTAGAAATTGCAGAACGCATTAACAATGAAAAAGAAATTGCAGAGAATCTTGGAAGAATAGGAGAAGTTTATTTGTTAACACCAGATTTAAGAAAAGCCCAAATTAATTTTAAAAAAGCTTTAAAAATTTATGAAAGATTAGGTGACGAGCAAGGTATTGTTGGTTGTTTCACTAATTTAGGAGCAAGTTATCAAAAACAAGGAGGTCCTAACAAAAAAGAGTTAATTATAAAAGCAATCGATTATTTTAAGCAAGGTCTTGTAAGAGCTAAAAAAGCAAATCTTCAACGAAATGAATCGATTTTTTTAGGCAATATTGGTTCATCTTATAGGTCTTTAGATAAATATGATGAGTCTTTAGAATTCCTTTTTAGAGCTTTAAAGATTAAGGTTAAGTTAAAAAATTACGGAAGTGCAGCGCATTCTTGTAACGACATTTCTGAAACGTATTCGGCGATGAATAATTTAGTTAAGGCTAAAGAATTTGCTTTAAAAGCAATCGAATATTCTAAAGGATTTAACATTCATCAAGAACGTTTTGGTTACTATTTATTGTCAAAAATTGAATATAAAACAGGGAACTTTAAAAGTTCTCACGGACATTTAAAAAGATACCACCAAATACATGATAGTTTGTTTTCATTACAGAAAATGGCTAAAATTAATGATTTACAAATTCAATACGAAACAGAAAAAAAGAACTTAACAATTGAAGCACAGGAAAGTAACATAGCTCTGTTGGATTCTAAAAACAGTATTAAAAACCAATGGTTGTTATTTGGTGGTTTAGGACTATTATCCATATTTGCTTTTATTACGTTACAAAAATCAAAAAATACAGCAAAAAAAGAAAAATTACTTCAAGAAAAATTTTCACAAGATTTACTTATTTCGCAAGAAGAAGAAAGAACAAGAATTGCAAGAGAATTACATGATAGTGTTGGGCAACAATTAACATTAATAAAAAGGAAATCGCAAAATATAGAGCAGCAAGAAATAACCAAAATGACAAATAAAGCGCTAGAAGAAGTAAGAAGTATTTCTAGAAATTTATACCCAGCTTTACTAAAACAATTAGGTTTAAAAGAAAGTATAGAGCAATTAATAAATGAATATGATGAGCAAACAGAGTTGTTTTTTTCTATGGATATTGATTTAATTGATGAGTATTTTACAGAAAATACAAGTTTAAATTTTTACAGACTTGTTCAAGAATGTTTAACCAATATTGTTAAGCATGCAAAAGCAAAATCTGTAACTGTAAATATTAAAAAAGAAGATAAAAGTATTATTACATTAATTTCTGATAACGGAAAAGGTTTTGATGTAGACAAAAATAAAAAGAAAAATAGTTTAGGTTTAAAGACTATTTTTGAAAGAATTAAAATTATGAACGGAAATCTGTCTATTAATAGTAAAATAAATAACGGAACTAATTTTATCTTTTCTATACCTATTAAAAATGAATCATAATACTAGTATTCTTGTTGCAGATGATCATCCTTTATTATTAAAAGGATTAAGAGATGAATTATTAAATTTAGAATTTAATGTTCTAGAAGGCGCAACCAATGGTGCTCAAGCATTAGAGTTAATAGTATCTAAAAAGCCAACAATAGCTATTTTAGATATTAATATGCCTTTTCTAACTGGTTTTGAGGTGATAAAAAAATGTCAATTAGAGTCATTAAAGACAAAATTTATTATCCTTACTTCTTATAAAGAAAAAGGTTTTGTGTTGAAAGCAAAAAAAATGAAAATATCTGGCTATCTATTAAAAGATGAACCATTTTCAGAGATTAAGAAATGTATTAAAGAAGTTTCAAATGGAAGATTTTACGCAAGTAAGGTTTTTGATGATGTTTTTAATAATGAAATCTCTCCTCAAATTCAAAAAATAAAGTTTTTATCACCTTCAGAAAGAACAATTGTAAGATTAATAGCTGGTGAGAATTCTACAAAAGAAATAGCAGAAATTCTTTCAATATCTACAAGAACCGTAGATAAACATCGATCTAATATTATTTCAAAATTAGATTTACCTTCAGACTCCCTTTCTGTGTGGGTAAAAGATAATAAAGATTTATTAGAAAACGTTTAATAAACCTACAATACGTATAGGTACGTATTATTTGTAATTACTACCTATTTTACAATTCAGGTTTTAGAAATATATTTACCGTATTAAAAGAGGGAAAATCTGTGATTAAAATAAAGAAAAGAAAAGAGTGCAATAGTCTTTATTAGATAGTAAAGATTTTAAATTATGAGTTGTTTTTTATTTTAGAGTTTAAAGTTTTAAAATATAATTTGTTAACTATATTTTATAAGCAACAACCAAACTTTGTCAAAACCAAACTTTAGTTTCTCTGTAATAAGATTCCCCCAACAACTTTATATCTATACCTCATACCAAACAAGTATGGGGTTTTTTTTATGAATTAGTTAAAGCATTTCATTTTATTTAGAATTATTATAAATAATAATAATAGGTAGAGATAACAGCTGAATTATATCTGTTACAATTAGCAAAAACATTAAATTTGCATGATTTTTTAAGATAACTAACAATTCCAAATTACTATGTCAAAAGACATTCGTATTAAAAAAGGCTTAGATATTAAGCTTATTGGCGGTGCAGAAAAAACAACTAAAGCTATTTCTTTGAGTAGTGTTTATGCGGTTAAGCCAGAAAATTTTCATGGAATTACACCCAAACTTGTTGCCAAAGAAGGAACGAAAGTAAAAGCAGGAGATACACTTTTTTATTCAAAAAGTGACGAACGCATTTTATTTCCTAGTCCTGTTTCTGGCAAAGTTGTGGAGGTGATTCGTGGAGCAAGAAGAAAAGTGTTAACAGTGAAAATTGCTGCTGATGCAAAACAAGCATATAAAAATTTTGAGACTAGAGATGCAGAAAACATGTCTGCAGAAGAGGTTAAAAATTATTTATTTGATGCAGGTTGTTGGCCATTTATAAAACAGCGTCCTTATGATATTGTTGCAAATCCAAATCAAGCACCAAAAGCTATTTTTGTTTCTGCCTATGCAAGTGCTCCTTTAGCTGCAGATTTAGATTTCACTTTAGCAGGTAAAACAGCAGAATTACAAGCAGCTATTGCAGCTGTTTCTAAACTTACGGAAGGTAAAGTGCATATTTCTATAGGTGCAAATGGAAATTCTCCTCTTAGTGAATTAAATGGAGTTGAAATTCATAAAGTTTCAGGGCCACATCCTTCAGGAAATGTAGGTACGCAAATTGCAAAAATTGATCCTATTAATAAAGGTGAAGTTGTTTGGGTAATTGCGCCACAAGATTTAGTAATTATTGGTGAGTTGTTATTAACGGGCAAGTTTAATGCTACAAGAACTGTTGCATTAACTGGTTCTAAATTTAGCAAACCACAATATGTTACTGCGATTGCAGGAGCAAATATTGCTGATTTAGTAGCTGATAATTTAGAGAATGACAACACAAGAATTATTAGCGGAAACGTTTTGTCTGGCGTGCAAGTTAAAGAAGATGGTTTTATTGGTTATTATGATAATCAAATTACAGCAATCCCTGAAGGAGATGATTATGAGTTTTTTGGATGGAATAAGCCGATTTTCAATAAAATATCTACTTCAAGAGCATTAACTTTTTCTTGGTTAACACCAAATAAAAAGTACGATTTAAATACCAATACAAATGGAGAACACAGAGCATTTGTAGTAACTGGTTCCTACGAAAATGTATTTCCTCTAGATATCTATCCAATGCAATTATTAAAAGCATTTATGTATAAAGATTTAGACGAAATGGAAGCTTTGGGAGGCTATGAAATAGCTCCAGAAGATTTTGCACTAACAGAATTTATTTGCGTATCTAAACAACCTCACCAGCAAATAATTCGTGAAGGTTTAGATTTAATGAGAGAAGAATTAGGATAAGGTTATGAGCTTAAAACAAAACTTACATATTTTAAAAGAGAAATATAAAGGAACTAAAATGGCGCCTGCATTTAATGCAATCCATACCTTTTTATATTTACCAAATGAAGTGACTCACGGAGGAACTCATATCAAGGCAGCAGATGATTTAAAGCGTACAATGAATATTGTAATTATGGCTTTGGTTCCTTGTTTGTTGTTCGGAATGTTCAATGCAGGATATCAACACTATGCAGCAATAGATGGTTCTTTAAGAACGAATGTATTAGCAAATTTTTTTACGTTTGATAATTTCTGGATTGGAATTATAAAAGTACTACCATTGGTGATTGTTTCTTATGGAGTGGGACTTTTAGTTGAATTTATTTTCGCAGTTATAAAAGGACACGAAGTAGAAGAAGGATACTTAGTAACGGGAATGTTAGTGCCGTTAATTGTACCTATAGACACACCGTTATGGATGTTATCAGTTGCAGTAGTATTTGGCGTTGTCATTGGTAAAGAAGTATTTGGAGGTACAGGAATGAATATCTTAAATCCTGCTTTAACAATTAGAGCATTCTTATTCTTTGCGTATCCAACTTGGATGTCTGGAGATAAAGTTTGGGTATATGACGCAGTAGAAAGAACAGGAACTGCAGATGCTATTTCTGGTGAAACAATTTTAGGAAGTTATGCGCAAAACAATATGGAATTAGTTGAAGCTACTTATTCTAATTGGGATAAATTTGCAGGTTTTATACCAGGTTCTATTGGAGAAACTTCAACCTTGTTAATCTTATTAGGAGCTGCGATCTTAGTTTTTACAAAAATTGGAAGTTGGAGAATTATTCTTTCAACATTCATTGGAGCTGCGGTAATGGGAATGATTTTTAATCAAATTGTAGCTGCTGATATTATTACAGAATCTAGTAAATTCTACGGATTAATGAATACTGTTTGGTACGAACATTTAATGATTGGTGGTTTGGCTTTTGGAGCCGTATTTATGGCTACTGATCCAGTAACAGGCTCGCAAACAAATAAAGGAAAATGGATGTATGGTTTCTTAATAGGTTTTATATCTATCATGATTCGTGTATTTAATCCTGCATATCCTGAAGGTGTGTTTTTAGCAATTTTACTAATGAATGTATTTGCGCCAACAATAGACCATTATGTGGTTCAAGGAAATGTAAAGAAAAGATTAAAACGTACTAAAGTTAAAACTGCCTAATTATGAGTAAGAGAACAGATAGTAACAGTTATACAATGATTTTCGCCATAATTATGGTGTTGGTCGTAGGTTCTTTGTTGGCTTTTATGGCTTCGTCATTAAAACCAAATATTGACGAGAATAAAAGAATAGAAAAGCAACAAAACATCCTTTACGCGTTGGGCGTAAATGAGAATGAAGGGACAAGTGCAAACTTTATTTCTACAGACGTTGCAGGAGCAGCATTTTCAGAATACATTACAAAGCAAATTGAAGTTCAAGGAGGTAAAGAAGTTGAGAATTCAGATGCTTACTTAATTGATATTAAAAAACAGCAAACTTTAGCCAAACAAGGAAAACAAAGAAGATTGCCTTTGTTTGTTGGTAAAAATAAAAATGGGGATGTTCTTTATGTTGCACCAATTAGAGGAAAAGGACTTTGGGATGCCATTTGGGGGTATGTTGCTTTGGATGAAAATATGATTGTTCAAGGAGCCTATTTTGATCATAAAGGAGAAACTCCTGGTTTAGGTGCAAACATAAAACAACGTTATTTCATGGACGATTTTATTGGTGAGCACTTGTTGTCAGCATCTGGAGATTTTAAAGGAATTAGAGTTGCCAAAGGTAACAATGATCCAAAGAATGAAGATAAAACAGATTACGAAGTAGATGCAATTGCTGGTGCTACAATTACTGGTGATGGTGTTTCTGCAATGATAAAGAAAGACTTGGCAATGTATGTGCCATATTTTAAAACATTAAAAAAATAATTTATGGGACTTTTATCAAAAAAAGACGCAAAATTAATTACAGATCCATTAGCAGATAACAACCCAATTACTATTCAAGTATTAGGTATTTGTTCTGCATTGGCAATTACGGCAGAGCTAGAAGCTTCTATTGTAATGTCTATTTCTGTTTTATTTGTGCTAGGTTTAGGGAATGTTGTTATTTCTTTAATGAGAAATATTATTCCATCAAAAATTAGAATTATTGTACAGCTAATTGTAGTTGCAACTTTAGTAATTATTGTTGATTTAGTACTAAAAGCATTCGCATACGAATTAAGTAAAACATTGTCTGTATTCGTGGGGTTAATCATAACGAACTGTATTATTATGGGGCGTTTTGAAGCTTTTGCTCTAGGAAACGGACCATGGAAATCTTTCTTAGACGGAATTGGAAACGCTCTAGGATACGGAGTTATATTAGTTATTGTAGGTTTCTTTAGAGAACTTTTAGGAGCAGGAACTTTATTAGGTTATCCTGTGTTAGGGAATCCTATTCCAGGGGAATTATCAGGACTATATGCATATGGATATGAAAATAACGGATTCATGTTATTATCACCAATGGCCTTAATTGTGGTAGGACTAATTATTTGGATTCAACGAAGTAGAAATAAAGCATTAATAGAAGAAAACTAGAATTAGTTTCCAGTAGGTGTTAACAATTGGCGGTAAAAAGCTAAATAAAAAATAAAATCTGGAACTGAAAACTTAAAAATATGGAACATATAGAATTATTTTTCAAATCGATATTTATAGATAACATGGTTTTCGCAACCTTTTTAGGGATGTGTTCTTACTTGGCCGTGTCTAAAAAAGTAGCAACTGCTGTTGGTTTAGGTGCTGCTGTAATTTTTGTATTGGCAGTTACGGTGCCTTTAAACTGGTTATTAGATCAATATATTTTGCAAGAAGGCGCTTTGGTTTGGTTAGGCGAAGAATATGCAGCTTATGATTTAAGTTTCTTATCATTTATTATGTTTATTGCAACCATTGCAACGATGGTTCAATTGGTAGAAATTATTGTTGAGAAATTTTCACCATCATTGTATAATTCATTAGGTATATTTTTACCATTAATTGCAGTGAACTGTGCTATTTTAGGTGGTAGTTTATTTATGCAATCGCGAGAAATACCAACATTAGCCTTATCATTAACGTATGGTGTAGGATCTGGAATTGGATGGTTTTTAGCAATTTTAGCAATTGCAGCAATTCGTGAAAAAATTCGGTATTCAAGTGTGCCTCCAGCCTTAAGAGGTTTAGGAATTACATTTATCATTACAGGTTTAATGGCCATTGGTTTTATGAGTTTTGGTGGAATGTTAACCGGTGGAGATGAAGAAAAGAAAGAAACGCCAAAAGTAGAAGCTAAAGTAAAAGAAGTAAAAAAAGAAGACGCTAAAGAAATTATAGCCGAAAACACAAATACAAACAATCAGTAATATGATATTAGCAGCAGGTACTACAGGAACTATTATAGCAACAGTAGCAGCGTTTTTAGCTATTGTGTTATTATTAGTAACATTATTATTATTTGTAAAACAAAAATTATCTCCATCAGGTCCAGTAACATTGACTATTAATGGAGAAAGAAAAATTGAAGTGGCTTCAGGAAGCACACTTTTAACAACATTAGGTGCAGAAAAAATATTCTTGCCATCAGCTTGTGGTGGTGGAGGTTCTTGTGTTCAATGTGAATGTCATGTAAACTCTGGTGGAGGTGAAGCTTTACCTACAGAAACGCCTCACTTTTCTAGAAAAGAATTAAAAGAAGGAGTTCGTTTAGCCTGTCAAGTAAAAGTGAAGCAAGATATGGATATTTCTATTCCAGAAGAGATTTTTGGAATTAAGAAATGGGATGCAACTGTAGTAAGAAATTATAATGTTGCATCATTTATTAAAGAATTTGTTGTGGAAATCCCAGAAGATATGGGGTATAAAGCAGGTGGGTATATTCAAATTGAAATTCCTCCTTGTGAAGTAAAGTTTGCTGATATGGATATTACAGCACATCCAGAAGAGCACGATACACCAGATAAATTTAAAGCAGAATGGGATAAGTTTAAACTGAGACCATTGGTAATGAAAAATGCAGAAACTGTAGAAAGAGCATACTCTATGGCTTCATATCCAGCAGAAGGAAGAGAAATTATGTTAAATGTACGTATTGCTACACCACCTTTTGATAGAGCAAAAGGCGGATGGATGGATGTAAATCCAGGAGTAGCTTCTTCTTATATTTTTAACTTAAAGAAAGGAGATAAATGTGTAATCTCTGGTCCTTATGGAGAATTTTTCATTAACGAATCTGAAGCAGAAATGTTATACGTAGGTGGTGGAGCAGGAATGGCACCAATGCGTTCTCACTTATATCATTTATTCAGAACTTTGAAAACAGGAAGAAAAGTAACTTATTGGTACGGAGGTAGATCGAAGGCAGAGTTGTTTTATATCGAGCATTTTAGGGCTTTAGAAAAAGATTTCCCTAATTTTAAATTCTTTATCGCATTGTCTGATCCTTTAGATGTTGACAATTGGAAAGTGAAGAAAGATATTAATGACACTGAAGGAGATGGTTTTGTTGGGTTTATACACAATTGTGTAATCGAAAACTATTTGAATCATCATGAATCTCCAGAAGATATGGAATTATATTTCTGTGGACCACCATTAATGAACAATGCAGTTCAAAAAATGGGTGAAGATTTTGGTTTAGCAGATGAGAACATTCGTTTTGATGACTTTGGAGGTTAGAAAATCTCACACTATAATATTAAAACCGATGCAATTTTGTGTCGGTTTTTTTGTGAATTTTTTATATCGTATTTTTGAGTGTAATTGAAATTTTAGAATGAAAAGTATCCAAAAAATATTAAAAAAAAAGAAGTATTTTAAAGTAAAATTAAAAAGAATTGCTACTAATCATTTAGAGCTAAAAGCGAAAATAAATGGTGTAAAAGGACGTTTTATTTTAGACACCGGTGCTTCAAATTCTTGCGTAGGTATAGATAGAATTGAATATTTTAATTTGGATGCTCAAGAAAGTGAAACCAAAGCTGCGGGTGCAGGTGCTACGGATATGGAGACGCTGCAGTCAGAAAACAATTCACTTAAAATTGGGGATTGGAAAACAAGTAAATGTCATTTAGTTTTGTTTAATTTATCACACGTAAATAAGGCTTTAACACAGCATAATGCGAATGAAGTTCACGGTATTATAGGCGCTGATATTTTAGAGAGTGGTAAAGCATTCATAGATTATAAACAAAAAATTTTGTATTTAAAAAAGTCAAAAAAATAAACGGGAGAAGTGTATCTTTGGTATCTTAAAAAAACGAAAATATGAGTTTGCAAAAACAAGTAATGGATAAAATGAAGGAAGCAATGAAAGCAAAAGATACAATTGCTTTACAAGCTTTAAGAGCTGTAAAATCTGCTTTTCTATTGGCAAAAACGGAAACTGGTGTGCAAGCGGAATTGACGGATGAGCAGGAAATTAGAATTATCCAGAAACAAGTGAAACAAAGAAAAGATAGTGCAGCTATTTTTATAAAACAAAATAGACAAGATTTAGCAGATCCAGAATTGGCTGAATTAGCAATTTTAGAACAGTTTTTACCAGAAGCATTATCTGAAGAAGCAATTGAAAAAGTTGTTTTAGAAACTATTACAAGTATGGGTGCAGCAGGAATGAAAGACATGGGTAAAGTAATGGGAATGGTTTCAAAACAATTAGCCGGTCAAGCAGATGGTAAAACGATTTCTGCATTGGTAAAAAAGAATTTGATTTAAATAT
>Ga0233426_10000467_pt1 | contig 43481 bp, 32 predicted proteins | sample SI_118_April2016_6_FD_179875 | JGI IMG/M metagenome (GOLD analysis project Ga0233426, IMG submission 179875) | Seawater microbial communities from Saanich Inlet, British Columbia, Canada - SI_118_April2016_10_MG | ecosystem: Environmental > Aquatic > Marine > Inlet | place: Canada: British... | reverse complement strand
GTAGATCAGAAGATTTTAAAAGACCTTTTTTAAAAAATTAAGCTTATATTGTAGTCTACATTAAACTTATCTAGAGCCTCTTAAAGCATTTAGATAAAAATTAATTTAAGTCTATGAAAAAACTAAGTTTTATATGTTGTCTGCTATGCTTTAGTTTATTTTCTTTTACTAGTTTTTCTCAACCCAGAAAGAATAAAAACAGTGTTTTCGTAGAATTTAATTTCTTAGCCAATAATTTAAGTTTAAAATATAATAGGCTTTTAATGCTTGGAGATAAATCAGCACTGGGCTACTCTATCGGCTTGAATAGTATGTACAAAAGAACTGGTTTTATTATACCCCCAAACATAGGATTCCCTATTGACATCAATTACTTATATGGCACAAATCTAAGCTACGTATTTATAGGGGTAAACGCAACGCCTCAATTTATTTTCAGTAAAGATTACACTCACTTTAACAATGAAAATCTTGAAGTAAGAATCGAAGAAAACACTAGTCTTATTTACATCATTCCACAAATAGGAGTTAGGAGCCATATTAATGAAATAGTTGATTTTAAAGTAAGCTTAGGTCCAAGAATAAAAGTAGTAGAAACGAACAATGAATATATTGGAAGAATATTTGAAACCAATAAATATTTGGAAGCGTTTTTTTTGCAACTATCCCATCGACTCCACCATCTATTAATGCTTCTACTTGTTGCTTGTAAGCAATACGTAATTCGTTAAAAGTAACAGCTCTATATTCAGGCCTGTTAACATCTGGAGATAAACTAGCGGTTCGATTAGTTGGCCCCATAGCTCCAGCTACAAACCTTGGTTTAAGTGGGTCATTTTCAGTAAAATCATCTGCAACTTTTTTTTGCGATTTTAGCGGATTCGTAGTTAAGTTCATAAACCAAACCTTCCATACGATAATCAGCCATTGCAATAGTAGTTCCAGAGAAAGTATTGGTTTCTATAATATCTGCACCTGCCTCTAAATATTTAGCATGGATTTCAGCAATAGCTTTAGGCTGAGTTAAAGACAATAAATCATTATTCCCTTGTAACGAACTAGGATAGTCTTTAAAACGATAGCCTCTAAAATCTTTTTCGGTAAAGTGGTATTGCTGAAGCATGGTTCCCATTGCCCCATCAAGAACTAGTATTCTATGTTGTAATTCATGTTTTAAGTTCGACATTTTCTATATAATATATATTGAATGTCATCAAGAAAATTGCAAAAAATAAATTTCCGCAAGTTATCTCTCTTTACTATTTAGTGAATAGTAAAGTAGAATTTAGCACCTACTTTTCTTAAGAATAAGAAAGGGTTGCTAAGGCTTCAACGGGTCTAATCCCTCTGCCTTTCGTGATAACAATACAATAAGGTTATGTAATTAAATCAAATATACAGCTATTTATTGAAAACAAAAAGTGACTTAAAAGGCTGACTATCAAATATATTTTAAGAAAATAATTTAGCGACTATTTCATCTAAAAGATTAGACCAATAGAAACGTTAATTCTTAATCCGTCTTTGTTAATAGGATCAATCTCAATTTTTTCGTTGGTCTCAATAATCAATCGACTCTGGCTTACGCTAGAAACATTGTACCCAGCTAAAACATCCATACTTAATATGTTGGATAATTTATATTGCACTCCAAAACCTAAGCCTCTACTTATATCGGTTGATAACAAGTCGTAACCTAGACTAGAATTCTCTCTTCTATCTGTAAATACTTCATTTTGCTGAGCAAATCCACCAAAAACAGTGAAATAATAACCTTCAGGAGCATTCCATTGGAAATAGTATCTTAATTCGGCTAAAAACTTAAACCCAGAATATTCTACAGCATTATTATCAAAGATTTCAACACCACGAAAAGTGTTTAACAATCTTTTATCAGAATCATTAATTAAGGAACCAATAATTTTGTATGAAAGTTGAGAAACATTGGGGCTATATCCTTTATCTAGGGTGTGTTCGTAGCCTAAACTATAACTATTAGACTTAAGAAATGGGTCAATTAGGCTAATTGAAACAACATTTTTAGTATCCTTGTAAGATTGAGCCATGGAAGAAATGGTCAGAGAAATGAAACAAAGAAATATTAAAAATGATTTTTGCATAAACTTTAAAATTCTATAAATACAAAGATACCAATATTAAATGAATGATTTTTAAATTTAAAAAATGACTTCAGTGGATTAAATATTATAGATTTGATTTAAGAATTCAATTGAAAAAAAATGAGAATCCACAAAGAGTTTATTGAAATAATAGAACTAGAAAAAAACGAGCTTAGCGCAATAGATTCTAAACTATTAAATAAAGCTAGAGAAGCGTCTGAGAAAGCATATGCACCATATTCAAATTTTAAAGTAGGAGCTTCTTTATTATTAGAAAACGATGAAATATTCTGTGCGAACAACCAAGAAAATGCTGCCTACCCTTCTGGCTTATGCGCCGAAAGAATTGCAATTTTTGCTGCAAAGTCCAATGCTCCAGATTCTAAAATTTTAAAAATAGCAATTTATGTTGGCTCAGAAAAGGGAACCCAAGGGATGGTTTTTCCTTGTGGATCTTGCAGACAAAGCATCTCAGAATACGAATTCAATCAGGATAGAAATATAGAAATCATCACTCAAAAAAAGGGTTCAAATACCTTCATGTCAAAGAGCATCAAAAACATACTTCCAAGCTCTTTTAATAGTTCAGATTTAATTGGTTAAAGTAATACCTTTTTATATTAAATTTGCAACAACCTTATTACATATTAAATAATTTAATGGCAAAGTTAGAATCAAAAGAAAAATATTTAAAGTGGTATAAAGACATGCTTTTGTGGAGGAAGTTAGAAGATAAAGCTTCGGCATTATATATCCAACAAAAGATAAGAGGTTTTTTACATTTATATAATGGACAAGAAGCTATTCTTGCTGGTTGCATAGAAGCAATTGATCCATCAAAAGACAAAATGATAACCGCATACAGAAACCATGTTCAACCTATTGCAATGGGTGTTGAACCAAAATTTGTAATGGCTGAATTAATGGGAAAGATTACAGGTTGCTCAAAGGGTAACGGAGGATCAATGCATATGTTCAGCAAAAAACATAATTTTTACGGAGGTCATGGTATTGTTGGAGGCCAGATTCCATTAGGTGCTGGACTAGCATTTGGAGACAAATACAATGGCTCTGACGCTGTAACACTATGTTTCATGGGAGACGGAGCAGTTCGTCAAGGTTCTCTTCACGAAACATTTAACCTTGCGATGCTTTGGAAACTACCAGTAGTTTTCATTTGTGAGAACAACGGATATGCTATGGGAACCTCTGTAGAAAGAACAGCTAATCATAGTGATATCTGGAAATTAGGTTTGGGATATGAAATGCCATGTGGCCCTGTTGACGGAATGGACATATTAGCTATGAGAGATGCTGTTAAAATAGCTGTAGATAGAGCAAGAAAAGGAGAAGGCCCAACATTTTTAGAGGCAAAAACATACCGATACAAAGGTCATTCGATGTCTGACGCACAGCACTACAGAACCAAAGACGAAGTTAAAGAATATCAAAAAATTGATCCTTTAAATACTACTCTAGAAATTATCAAAGAAAATAAGTTCGCATCCGAACAAGAGATAGAGAAAATGCAAAATGAGGTTAAAGAGGTTATCGCTGATGCAATTAAGTTTGCGGAAGAGTCACCATTTCCAACCGAAAAAGATTTATACGATAGCGTATACGAACAGAGTGATTATCCATTTATAAAAGATTAAGGAAAGATGGCTGAAGTAGTAAATATGCCTAGACTAAGCGACACCATGACTGAAGGTGTTGTAGCTAAATGGCACAAAAATGTAGGAGATAAAATTTCTGAAGGAGACTTATTAGCAGAAATTGAAACAGATAAGGCTACAATGGAATTCGAGAGCTTCCAAGAAGGTGTTTTATTACACATTGGAGTAACTGAAGGAAATAAAGCTCCAGTAGATAGTATCCTCGCTATACTTGGAGAAGAAGGAGAAGACATTTCTAGTCTTTTAGTGGAAGATCCTAAAGAAGAAGTAAAAGAAGAAAAAAATGTCGTGGCTGCAAAAGTTGAACCTAAAAAAGAGGTTGCAGCTCAAGCTCCACCAGCTACTCAGCAAGTAGTTACAACTGCTAGTCATAATACCAATTCGGACTCTAAAGGAACGGCTTCTCCTCTAGCAAAAAAGTTAGCTTCAGAAAAAAACATTAACCTTGCATTAGTAAAAGGTACTGGAGATAACGGAAGAATTATTAAAAGAGATATAGATAATTTCTCTGGAGGTAATGTTGTTCAATCAGTAGAAAAGTATTCTGAAATAGAAGTTTCTCAAATGAGAAAAGTAATTGCTCAAAGACTTGGAGAAAGTAAATTTACAGCACCTCACTTCTACTTGACTACAGAAATAAACATGGATCAAATTGTAGATGCAAGACAATCTATAAACACGGTTGCTCCAATTAAAATTTCCTTTAACGACCTTATCGTTAAAGCTACTTCGATGGCTCTTCGCGAGCACCCACAAGTTAATTCTAGTTGGTTAGGTGATAGAATAAGATTCAACGAACACATTCATATTGGTGTTGCAATGGCTGTTGAAGATGGACTATTAGTTCCTGTTGTTAGATTTGCAGATAGCAAAAGACTAAGCCAAATTTCTTCTGAGGTAAAAGAATATGGAGATAAAGCTAAGGCTAAAAAACTTCAACCAGAAGATTGGCAGGGAAACACATTCACTATTTCTAATTTAGGAATGTTCGATATAGAAGCATTTACTGCAATTATTAATCCTCCAGACGCTTGTATTTTAGCTGTTGGTGGAATAATTGAAAAGCCAGTTGTTAAAAACGGACAGATAGTAGTAGGGAAAACTATGAAACTTACCCTTTCATGCGACCATAGAGTAGTTGATGGAGTAGTTGGTTCTAAGTTCTTAGGAACATTAAAATCTTACATAGAAAACCCAATCTTATTTTTAGGTGCGAATAGTATTTAATATCAAAAAAATTATTTGAAAGCCTCATCAATAAGATGAGGCTTTTTTTTATTTTTATAGCATGTATATTTTATCTACATCAATAGAATATCTCAAAGGAGTAGGGCCGAAAAAGTCAGAAGTTCTTAAAAAAGAACTCAATCTTTTTACTTTCCATGATCTACTTAATTTTTTCCCATTCCGATATATTGACAGATCTAAATTTTACAAACTATCAGAAATAACCAGTGATTTACCAAACGTTCAGCTAATTGGCAAAATAACTAGTGTTGAAACCATTGGGGCTAAGCATGCAAAAAGATTAGTTGCGAAGTTTAGTGACGGAACTAAAACCATCGACTTAATTTGGTTTAAAAATACAAAATGGATAAAAGACAGCATTAAAATCAATACCGACTATGTTGTTTTTGGAAAACCAAATTTATTCAACGGCAAACTCAATGTAGTTCATCCAGAAATGGAAAGCACTAAAACGTTTAATAAAGAACTCGTGAGACGTTTGCAACCTGTTTATCATTCTACAGAAAAATTAAACAACCACGGACTTAACAACAAAACATTTACAAAACTAGCTCAAGAACTTCTTCCTAAAGTTCTTAATGAAGTAGAAGAAACTCTTCCCCAATACATTATCGAAAAGCTAAACTTAATATCCAAAAAAGAAGCCCTTAAAAACATTCATTTCCCCAAGGATAGTAACACACTTTTAAAAGCTCAATACCGATTAAAATTTGAAGAACTATTTTATATACAACTTCAACTTATAAGGATGAAGTTGGTAAGAAAAATGAAACTAAAAGGATTTACATTTTCTAAGGTCGATAATTTTTTTAATCGTTTCTTTAACGAAAACTTGCCTTTTGAATTAACTAACGCTCAAAAAAGAGTATTAAAAGAAATTAGAAAAGATTGTGGGGCTACCCATCAAATGAATAGACTCTTACAGGGAGATGTTGGAAGTGGCAAAACGCTTGTTGCTTTAATGAGCATGCTAATTGCTTTAGACAATGGTTTCCAAACTTGCCTAATGGCTCCAACGGAAATATTAGCAAATCAGCACTTTGAGACGGTTAAAGAAATGGTTCAAGGACTTCCTATAGAAATACAACTATTAACAGGATCCGTTAAGGCTAAAAAAAGAAGAGAAATCCATGAAAATTTAGAAAATGGAAAAACTCATATTTTAATAGGAACCCATGCACTTTTAGAAGACAAGGTTAAATATAAAAATCTTGGACTGGTGGTCATAGACGAACAACACCGATTTGGAGTTGCACAAAGAGCTAAGATGTGGAAAAAGAATAGTAGGCCGCCACACGTCTTAGTTATGACAGCCACACCTATCCCCAGAACCCTAGGAATGACTTTATACGGAGATCTTGACATTTCTGTAATTGATGAACTCCCTCCAGGTAGAAAATCAATTAAAACGGTTTGGAAAAGTGAAAGCGGGAGATTAGCTGCCAACGGAATAATAAAAACCGAAATTGAAAAGGGCAGACAAGTATACATCGTATATCCACTAATTAAAGAAAGTGAAAAATTAGATTATAGCAATCTAATGGAAGGGTATGAAAACATTTGCAGAACGTTTCCAAATCAAAACATAAGCATCGTTCATGGACAAATGAAATCAGAAGACAAAGATTTCGAAATGAACCGCTTTATAAAAAAAGAAACCGAAATAATGGTTGCCACAACTGTAATAGAAGTTGGAGTAAATGTACCTAACGCCTCAGTTATGGTTATTGAGAGTTCTGAAAGATTTGGCTTATCTCAATTACATCAGCTAAGAGGAAGAGTCGGGAGAGGCGCCGAACAGTCTTACTGTATACTAATGAGTGGTCATAAAATTAGCTTAGAAGGTCAAGAACGACTTAAAACAATGGTTAGAACAAATGATGGTTTTGACATTGCAGAAGTAGATCTAAAACTTAGAGGGCCTGGAGATATGATGGGAACTAAACAAAGTGGAGTTATAGATTTAAAAATTGCAGACATTATAAAAGATAATGCCATTTTGCAATATGCAAGACAAATAGCTATCGAGATTTTAGACGATGACCCTAAGCTAGAAAAAAGTAAAAATACAGCAATCCTAAAGGAGTATAAGCTAAAAGGCAATAACCATTTGGAATGGAGTAGAATCTCCTAGAGAAAAAAGCAATAAAAACATTCTTTTTGCTATTTTTGTTTCACCTATTAAATTTTTAAAATGAAAATATCATACGGCTGGCTTAAAGAATACATCAATATAGATCTTGAACCTAAAGATGTTGCTAAATTACTTACTGACACAGGTCTAGAGGTAGAGGGAATTGAGCAAATTGAAAGCGTCAAAGGAGGGCTAAAGGGCATTGTTATTGGTGAGGTTGTAGAAAAAATACAACATCCAAATGCCGATAGATTAAGCGTAACTAAAGTTAATATTGGCCAAGAAGAGCTTCTTCAAATTGTTTGTGGAGCTCCTAATATAGACAAAGGTCAGAAAGTGGCAGTTGCTACTATAGGTGCTGTTTTATACTCAGGTCAAGAGTCTTTCAAAATAAAAAAAGGAAAAATAAGAGGAGAGGCTTCGCAAGGAATGATTTGCGCTGAAGACGAGATAGGGTTAGGAAGTAGTCATGATGGAATAATGGTTTTAGATTCTAACGCTAAAGTTGGAACAGAAGCAAGCAAGTACTTTAATTTAGAAAGTGATTTTGTTTTTGAAATAGGACTTACGCCAAACCGATCAGATGCAATGTCTCACATAGGAGTAGCAAGAGATTTGAGAGCAGCTTTAAATCAAAAGGGAGATACACGTTCTCTAAACATTCCCAGAATTTCAAAATTAGAAAACCTTCAAAAAGAGAACAGCTTCTCCGTAGAAATTGAAAACCATAACTTATGCCCTAGATATGCTGGAGTTTGTTTAAACAAAATTAAAGTGGAGTCTTCTCCAGAATGGCTTAAAAAAAGACTTGAATCTATAGGATTATCTCCTATAAATAACGTTGTAGACATTACAAACTTTGTACTTCATGAAACAGGGCAACCACTTCATGCATTTGATTTAGAAAAGATAAACGGGAACAAAATAATAGTTCGCAACTTAGATAAAAACACAAGCTTTACTACCTTAGACGAACTAGAAAGAAAACTATCAAATGAAGATTTAATCATTTGTGATGGGGAATCTAAACCAATGTGCCTAGCTGGAGTTTTTGGAGGATTACAATCAGGCGTTAGTGACAAGACAACTTCTATATTTTTAGAGAGTGCTTATTTCAACTCTGTTTCAGTGAGGAAAACATCGAAAAGACATAACTTAAATACTGATGCATCTTTTAGATTTGAAAGAGGTGTTGACCCAAATAATGTTGTTTATCCGCTTCAAAGAGCAGTTGATTTATTAATAGAAATATGTGGGGCTGAATTAAGCTCTGACATAATAGATATTTATCCGAAAAAGATCGAAGAGGCTACACTTAATTTAAATCTATCAAAAGTTACTAAGCTTATAGGCCAAGAAATTCCTGAAGACAATATTTGCACAATTCTAAAAGATCTAGATATTGAGGTTTTAGAGAAAAATGATGATCTTCTTAATATCTCCATTCCAACATACAGAACCGATGTTACTAGACAAGAAGATGTTGTTGAAGAAATTTTAAGAATTTACGGATATAACAACATAGCTATTCCTTCACAAGTACTATCCTCTGTTTCTTCAATCAACAAACCTAATGCAGAAAAAATTCAGAATACTATTTCTGATTTCTTAAGCTCAAACGGATTTAACGAATGCATTAACAATTCTTTAACGAAATCTAGTTACATAGATCTAATCCAAGAAATAGATAAGAAAGAGCAAGTTATCTTGCTAAATCCTTTAAGTCAAGATTTAAATGCTATGCGCCAATCGATGATATTCGGGGGTCTTGAAAACATAAGTTTTAATCTAAATAGAAAATCATCTGATATAAAAATATATGAATTCGGTAAAACGTATTCATTACTAGAAGGAAATAAATTTAAAGAAGACAGAAAATTATCCTTGTTTGCATGTGGAAATCAGTCAATTGAAAATTGGAATGGAGAAACTTCAAAAAAAGATTATTTCTGGATAAAAAAACAAGTAGAGCATGTATTAATTCGACTAGGTATACAACATTTCAAAACAGAAAACATAGAAGTTTCTTCATTAATTGACGGCTTCTGCTATAAAATTGGTAGAGATGTAATAGCTACTATTGGGTCAATTCATCCGAGAATAACTTCACATTTTTCGATTAAAAAAGAAATTTTTTATGGCGAATTAAATTGGGACTTAATTTTAAGGTCATGTAAAAATGCTAAAACAAGCTTTAAATCTATAAGCAAATTCCCTTCTGTAAAAAGAGATTTAGCCCTATTAATAGACGAAAACCTACCCTTCTCTACTCTAGAAAAAATTGCTAAACAAACAGAGAAAAAGTATTTAAAAGAAATACAATTATTTGATGTTTATAAGGGCGATAAATTAGAAAAAGGCAAGAAATCATATGCTTTGAGTTTTCTTTTAGAAGATCAAGAAAAAACGCTTACAGACAAGCAAATTGACATGGTTATGGACAATCTAATAAATGCCTTTAAACAGAAAGCAGATGCTGAGGTTAGAATGTAAATGCAATTTGTTATATTTGGCAATAATAAATAACAGAATTAAACAAAAAGTTTAAAATGAAAAAATCATTACTCATTCTTTCAACTTTCTGCTTTTGCTTCTTTGCTCAAGCTCAAGAAAGTGTAATTAAAATTAGTGGACTTGATGCTGCATTCGGTAAATATGAAATTTCTTACGAAAGAACATTTAACGAAGGTGTTAATAGTATAAAAGGTTCTGGAAATCTTAGAAAGCAAGGAAGTTGGCCAAATATTTTAACGAAGAACTCTGCACAAATTTCGTTTTCTTACATAAATAAAACTCACAGTCATATATACGGGGCAGGGTTAACAGGGTCTTTGGATACAAATACAAACCACCACCCAAACTATAGTCTTGCAGACACAGACAATGACGATGTAAGAATCAATGACGATCCTTCATTACATTCATTCGAAAGAAATGTAAAAGCCGTAGTATCTGGCATTGCTCTTGAAGGAGAATACCGTAGTTATTTCAAAACATACGCTAGAAGCGTTGGTGATCCCCCAAGAGGATGGTATTTAGCTCCATTTGTTAGATTTCAGTCTACAAAGTTGAATTTTGATGACAATACATCTCAGGAAGTAAATCAGGCAATGAATTATCTTATAAGTAATGACGGATCTGAAATCTACGGAAATTATGTAGGACCTTGGGAAGGTGGCGAAAATACTACTGACGCTACAGCATCTAATTACGGAGAAGCAGCCACAATTGCAAACCCTAATCCAAATGCTGGAAATATTACTAGTGATCCTAGGTATGATTTTTTAAGATGGCGTGATGTTTCCTTCACACAAAACGAAACTGTTTTAGCTGGTGGTTTGGCAATAGGTCGTCAGTGGCTAATTGCTGACAAATTCTCTATTGACGTTCAGATAGGACCTCAATATCAATTAGTAACAAGAAGTGAGAGAGTTTACAACGGTAATGACGAATGGAATTTAAACCAACAAGCTGACAACATTAACGATGAGCTTAATCCTGGAGACTCATATTTATTTGCTAAATATGGCGATGTTTGGTCATTTAACGGAACACCAATTCAAGCTGATTTAGCTAACGGATTTTACGGAATTGTTGATCAGGATGGCGAGACAGTTATTATTAAATCTAAAACAGAATCTCAATTAGGTTTTACTTCTGGCTTCTTCCGTTCTATAAATGGTGTTACTGATTTTGCAAGACTAGAAACATATCGAATCAAAGTAAGATTTGGATACGCATTTTAAATAAACAATTATTAAAAAATATAAAATGAAAAATTTAATAGCAATTACACTAATACTTTCAGCACTATCACTTACATCGTGCCAAGACTGTAGAGACTGCCAAAGCACTTCTACTCTAAATCTAAATATTGAATACTTTGTTTTGGATAACAACGGAGTATATCAAGTTAACACCATCGATAGTTATACTTACTCTGGAATAGGTGCTGTAGCTAGTGATTTATTATTAGCAGATTCTAGTAGTATTGAATTCGCTAATGCTATCTCACCAGTCTTAACTCAAGAGTTTTGTGGCCAAGATCTTAAAGACTATAACAACACTACTTTCTCTTACGAACAAATAAGCGGAGACACTATAGGAGGGCTTTTTAAATACTCTTGGACTGAAGAATGGGATTGCCAATAAACTTAAATCTTCTTAACAGATATAAAAAAACCACTTAATAAATTAAGTGGTTTTTTTTGTGCTTATGTTATAAAAGAATGTAACTCTATTTAGAAACAGTAAAATCTGTTCTGACTCCGTCTTTAAACGCAATGATAAAAGACTCGCTGTATCCGTCTCTTAATGAGATTTTCTTAAGGTAATTCTCCGCAATGGTATAAGAGTTAAAGTTACCGGAGATGAAGTTAAAGTAATCATCACCTAAAGGAACCATTATAAGGTCATCATGGAGATAAATATCTACTGGTAAGCTATACTCACTAAAAGAACCTAAAAAGACTCTAAAAATAGCTCCTTCTAAGAAAGACAGGTCAACACCATCTTGCATTACTCCCGTGCTAACGTATTCTTTATAAATCTCCGTTAGTTCATCTTTATACTTCTCGTGTAAATTAAAAGTTTTCTTAGCCTTTTTAAGATCACCACTTTCATTAAGAAGAGCAACTTGATTTTGATAGGATAATAAAAAGTATTTATCTAAATCATTACATTTTTGTAAAAGAGCCATAGACTTTTCCTTGCTTCCAATAAAGTTTTGGATAACAGCAATATTGTAGTTCCAGTCTCTTTGACTATATATTTGTTTAGACAACCCGTCTATTAATGGCATCGCCTTCTTTTGATTTCTTTCACTCTCAGACCTAAAATAAGACATAGCTAAATTAGCAGTTACTTTACTTAAAGTATATTCTGACACTTTTGCTTGACTAAACTTCTTTAGAGATGATTTAAAAGATTTGATAGCTAAATCAAATTCTCCTTTATTGAAAAATATAGCTCCTTCATCAAAGAAACCTTGACCCTCTTGCAATTTCTTTCTAGCTCTATCATCAAAATTAACGATAGACTCATCCTTAAGAATACTTTTCGAATCATCTTTAACAGACAAACTAGCTCTATCTAAATCTATACCTTTTGGAGGAGCAGCGGTAAACTGGGGCTTACCTCCCTTACCATTACTAATTTTTTCTTTGTTTTTAGCAGCAGCAAGGTTCTTTTTTCTTTCTTTTTCAGCAAAAGCATTTTGAGCGGAAGCTAATCGAATTAAGGTCTTTTCAGACTTCTTGTTATCTCCTATAGTTTGATAAACAGCGGCTAAATTACCATAAGCTTTAAAAAAGAACTTATCCATCTTTACAACGGACTCTAAAAGATCTGAAGCTTTCTCTTCTTCTTTATTAATAAAATAAAGAATTGCCATGTTATACGTCCAGTCTTTATCTTTATCAATCGCCTTGGTCACTAGGTCTAAATATCTAATTACTTTTTTATTATCCCTTGACGCATCACTAATAGCGTGGGCAACAGCTAGTTGAAGATTAGGATAATTTAAACCATCCTCACTAACCTTGGCTCTTTTATAATTTTTGAAGGCACTTTTGAAAGAAGCTATGGCTTTAACAGAATTACCTTGATTCAAAAACTGAACTCCATCAAAATAAGACTGGTCAGCTAATTTAATTTGCTCTGATGCCCTATCATTTAGATTTTTAACATTGACGAAACTCATTACTTTTTTAGCGTCAGACAAAAACAAAAAATCATTTTTACTTATACTAACACTTGGTTGATCCTTAGACTGTGTCTGTACAGCGTAAGCATTAACAATTGACACTAAAAAGCTAAAAACTAAGGCTATTCTAATTATTTTTTTCATCTATAAAAAGATTACAATTTTATTCTACGAATGTAATGAAAATTTAAAAAACAAGTCACTCCTTAATAATCTTAAATATTACTTCATTATCTTCTTTTGTAAGTGTTAAAAAATACACTCCAGAATTTAAGCTTTGAACATTAATCTTATCTGATTTAGCAAATTCTCCACTCAAAATATTTCTTCCTAAATTATCAGAAAGTGACCATGAGACAATCTCATCTTTAGAGCACTTTAATTGTAAAAAGTTAGACACGGGATTAGGGAAAATGTTAAATTCGAATGAACTAAACGAATTTACTTCAACTGCATCAATAGAATAATCGGCAGACACTCCTTCACAACCAAAACTATCAGTAACCTCAACATAATACCTTCCGGGCTCTTCAAAAACAAAAACCTCTGAGGTTTCACCAACTAAAACTCCTGACGCGTTATACCATTGATAACTATAAGGAGGTGTTCCAGAATTAGGATTATCAATTGTAGGATCTAAAACAACTAAAGTTCCTTCTATCTGAGCAACAATAGGATATATAGGGCTATTCTCGCCTACCATAAGCTGCGTGGTTTGGTAACAACCTAAAGAATCAGTAACTCTTACAACATAATTACCAGCACATAATTCATCAAAAAACATTCCTGTTTGACCATTAGTTAAACATTGGTAAATATAAGGGGATGTTCCACCAACAACCGAATCTATAGTAATTGAGCCACTACAATCTCCAAAACAATTAATTCCTTCTACAACTAAATCATATTCGACAACTTGAGCCTCATTAAAGTAAATAGTATCGAGATTAATACATATTCTAGAATTATCATTAGGGTATTGGAATTGGGTGCTTAAAACATGTTCACCCTCAGAAATGCCAGATAAAAATGTCTCATTTAAAAAAGCGCCATCAAACTCAACCCACGGAGTTACTGAACCAGTAACAGATGTTATCTCTATAGTTCCGTCATCAAAACCAGGACAACTTATATCGTTAATTAAATACTCGGCAGAGGAACTAAATCCGTTTAATTCTAATTCAAATTCTAAAGAACATCCGATATCATCTAAAACATTTACCGAATAAATACCAGACTGTAGGTTAACTAATGAATTATCATAAGCGTAAGCGCTGCTATCGATTTCATCGACAGAAAACTGATAACCTAATAAAGATGGAGTCCCTCCATTTATTGCCGCTGTGAAGCCACCTAACTCAGAAAGGTTTGTAAGTAAATTAACCGAAGGGTAACTACAAAACAAAGTATCTAAATTTAAAGAATCTAATCTAAGAGGATCAGAATCTGCTATACTGACCGTTATTGTATCGAGACATAAGTTATTGTCTATTAATACTATATCGTATTCACCAGAAGACAATTCATCATAAAACATTTGATCACCATCAATAAAATTTTGAGCATCAAATGATATTTTAAAAGGTGACACACCATTTATTGCTTTAACAAATATATGAGCTGAATTTTCGGTTTTACACGAATCAAAATTCATCACAGCAAACTCGTTAACATTCATATAATTAAAAGTATCCAACTCTACACAATCGATGGTGGCTAGTGTTAATATCTGATCGCTTTGACATTCGTAGAAATCTATTACCTCAAACTGATTAGCTCCGCTACATGTTTGTTCGAAAAAATTAGAAAGTTGAAAAGGACTTCCGTTATGGGCATACATAAATGGTTGAGTACCTCCAACAACTTCGATGTTAGCTTGGCCATCACAACTATAACAACATAATGGAGCAATCTGATTAGATGCAGATAGCTCTATCTCTAAAGTAGAATTGCAAACCAGCGCCAAGGTATCAGAGAAACATCCTAATGAGTCAACTACATAAAACTCATACTCTTGGCCACCAACTAAGTCTTTAATTGATGAATCAGATGGAGTAGAACTTAAGTTTTCGTTTACAAAATAATTGAAAGGAAATGAACCTCCACTAAGTTCGATATCTACTGTTCCAGAACTATCGCCGTAACATAATGCACAGTAGCCTAAAGTATCGGAAAGCGTATAATTAGAAATCACAAAATCTTGTAAAGGCTGTGTTAAAGTGTAAGAAAAACTTGCCTCACAGTTATTGCTATCGATAACTGACATTTCATAATCTCCACTTGATAATTCATCAAATAAATTTTGATCTTGTAACACTCCTCCGTCTATTTGATATTGAAAAGGAAATACACCACCATTAGCTGATAAACTTATAGCACCATCACTTCCATTAAAACAAGAAATATTTTGAGTCTGATTTAAATTAATTCCTAACGTTAAAAGTTGAGGCTGAAAAACTTCAAACAAACTATCAATCATGCAACCATTATCATCAACCACTTCAATATTATAAACACCAATACTTAAATCATCTAAAGGCTTGGAAAGATCGGAATCCAACATATAAAAATATGGTGATTGACCACCAGAAACAGAATAATTCAAGACACCGTTTGAATCTCCAAAACATAATACGTCTTTAACTTCAAAACTATCAAACAATAAAGTGTCAGGATTTTCAATTGTAATTTCAATATCATTGACACAACCTAGAGCATCTGTAACAATAACTTCATAAAATCCGGCATCTAAATTAGCATACGTGTAAGGGTAGCTAAAAGAAGGTTCTCCTAAAATGTTTAATTGATAATCAGGTACTCCTCCATTTGCAACTAAAGTGAATGAGCCAGTTAAACCAACACATAAAAGATCTTGATGTATTGCTAAACTATCATAAACTATCAATTCCTCATTTTGAAAAATAGAAACATCAATCGTCTGAACACACTCGTTCGAATCAGAAACTACCAATTCATAATCTCCAGCAACTAAACTATCAAACAACGTTTGTGTTTGAGAAGATAAGGTGTCACCATCGAGAACAATAGAATAAATATATGGGACTAAACCTCCATTTGCATCCACCTCAATAAATCCTGAAGAATCACCAAAACATATGATAGTATCTAAATAATTAAGTACGCTAAAATTATAACTAATCCTGAAATCGATTATTTGAAACGAAACTGAATCTTCACAACCATTATCATCTTGAATTGTTAAACCATAAGATCCTTGAGGATATCCAATAATTTGCATAAGACCAGTAACAACATCTAGTTGAGGCAAAATAGTATCTCCATTTAAAAAATAAAAATAAGGCGAGGATCCACCATTTACTTCAAAATTAAAGCTGCTTATTGAGTCTGAGCAAGTAATATCATCAACGCTAGTCATGTCTAAAAACAAAGAATCAGGCTCACTAATAGCAACAGAAAAGCTATTGCTACATCCTAAATCATCCGTTACTAAAGCCAGGTAATCTCCAGCAATCAAATTATCAAAAGAGGTAGGATAAGAAACCGGACTTCCTTCATTTAACTGTACTGTGTAAGGACTCTTACCACCTTCTATAAGAAGCTCAAAAGCGCCATCACTTAAGCCAAAACAACTTATATTTTGGTGCAAAGTTGAATCTTCAGAAATTAGCAATTCATCCATTTCTAAAATATCAATATCAATTGAACTAGTGCAACCCAGAGAATCTTCCACTATGATTTGATACTGACCTGCAACTAAACTATCTATATTAGTAATTGCTGTTGAATCCGTGATTATTAATTCGTTTTCTAAAAAAACGGTATACACATATGGAAGAACTCCTCCTGAAGTGACAAAATTTATAAATCCTGTAGAATCTCCAAAACATTGTAAAGTGTCAGAAAAACTAACTGTATCCAAATCAAGGGTAGTTATTTCGCCAAACAATTCAAAATTTAAAGAATCAATACAACCAAATTCATCCATTGCAACAAGGTTATATTGATTGGCAACAAGACTTCCTAAAGTCGCAACTGTATCGTTCTGAAAAATAGGGTTAACACTATTTCCATTAAGTTCAAATGTGTAAGTGGAATTTCCAACTATTAAGAACTCAATCGATCCGAATTCTTGTATACATTCAACAGAATTAATTAATAATGCATCAAAAATAATAGAGTCTGCATCAAAAATGAAAGATGATAATTCTGCGGTACATCCGAGACTATCAGAAACATAAAAAGTAATAGAATCAGGACTTAAATCATCGAACAAAAATGGGGAGTCAGTTAATGTAGTACTCAAATCTGTAACTGAATAAGGCTGAACACCTCCATTAATATTTAAACCTACCTGACCTTCATTTAATCCAAAACAAATAATATCCTGATGAAGCTGTACGTCCTCATCTATTGTAAGTTCGTTGTTTTCAAAAATAGAAACAAATAAAGAATCTACACATCCATTTAAATCTGTTACAACTGCTATATAGTCATCGGCTATAAGATTTTGAAAAAGACTATCCGATTGTGATAACAAAAGAATTTGATTGTCATTAAATAATTCTAAATCGTAAGTAGGCGTTCCTCCTTGAACATTTAGCTGAAGGAATGCAGTTGAGTCTCCATAACAATCCAAGGCTTGAGTGTAGTCGGAAATTGCTAATAACAGTGAGTCTGGCTCTACAATATTTATTTGTAAAGAATCCATACAGTTATTTGAATCTAAGGCGCTCAGAATATAGGTTGTTGGTAATAACCCTTCTATAACATAAGACCCATTGATTGGATCCTCTTGTGCAGCAACAGACACTCCATCTAATTCAAAACTGAATGGAGGTGTTCCTCCAACAATGTTAAAAACAAAATTACCAAACTCATCACCGAAACAAGACAAACTTCCTAAATTCATGTCTTGAATATAAAAAGAGTCAGGTTCCATTATTTCAAATTGGTATTCGAAAGGACACATTGAAGTAGTGTCAGAAACATAAACATTATATAAGCCAGCTGATAAATTCTGAACTGTATCAATAAAATCATTAGAAAGTTCGGAATAAACAACTTCTAAATCACTATTTGAAACTTCAATAAGAACTTCATTGGAAGATGATTGAGCAGAAATAGTTGCAGAACCTGAACTATCTCCAAAACAAAAAACATTATCTATTACAATTGTGGTTGGTATAGACTGCAAATAGTTAACGCCAAACTGATAAGAACAATTAAAGACATCAAGTAAATAAGTCATGTTTTGGGTAGGAGTCAATAGTATTGAATCAGCACTTCCTAAGTTCACAAGATTATTGTTAACTATTTGGCTCCAACTTACAGAAAAGTCACCAGACGTATAATCTGAAATGTCTAAAAGAATCGTAGAGTCTGATGAACAAAAAGAATAGGAGTTGTTAATAATATCTCCATCAGTATTTGCAATTTGAAAATTAATAAAGTCTGTAACAACTGTAAGATATAGATCAGAAGAAGAGAGCATACAACCATCTTGATCTGTTGCAGTTAAGTTCAACATGGTATTATTCGGAATAGTATCAAGAAGAAGACTTTGACCACTAAAGCCATTATTCCATAATTGATTAGTCAATCCATCTTGAGTTTGTAAAAAACTTCCTGAATTACAAATACTAACAAAACTCTGATTTCCACTTTGATTAATCAAAGTGGAATCTCCATTAATAAAGAAGTTAATGCTTTCTGCTAGATTTTCAGTTATCACAAATACGGTATCCAAAATCACCATACTCATAGGATTCATAACCATTAATTGGTAATTACCAGAGTCTAAATTAAAAATAGAAGTATCTGAAGAACTAAACTGAGCACCATCAGTCCAACTAAAAGTATAACCTGATGTTTCAGCATTAAATTCTAATGTAACAAAGCCTGTTTCAGATTCGAAACAAGTATTATTTACATCAAAAATAAATGATTCCTTTGGTGTTTGGAAAAAATGAGAGCTAGACCAACCTTCTTCACAATTATCAATTAAAGAATTGGTTTTAACTTGAACTTCGTAATTCATCTCCCCCATTAATCCAGAAATCATTTTAAATGTATTTGGATTAGATATACCGTCATTATAACCTCCTGGACTCGCAACTGGCCCCATCCAAGTACTAGCTCCAACAATTCGATATCTAAATTTGTATCCGTCAACTAAGTTATTATATTCCCAATTTATTATAGCGTTTGAAGGATTAATACTTGTAAACCAAAGAGAATCAGGAACTAAAGCGGGAGGCCCCAAAACAATAGTATCAGAAATTTGACAAGCATTATCGTCTTGACTATAAACAATATAAGTATCTCCTGGCAGCCCATTAAAAACATTTGCAGAACCATAAATTAAATTATCAAATCCATATTGAATCGGAGATAAACCGCCGTTAGTGTTAAGAATTATCTGACCATCAGATTGATCTCCACAGCTTGCATCTTGTGCACTTAAATCAAATTCAAAATTATCGCATATAGTATCTTGTAGCTCAATAGAAACAGAAGTCTGTTCTGAAATAACCTCTAACAAATCTCCACTACTATTAACGCTCCAAAGTCTTAGACTAGCAGTATACACTCCTAAATTAGCAGATGGATTAAACTGACTAAACATCACTCTCACAGGGCGAGATTGATTAGATCCGCAACCAACATTTTCTCCATCTAAGTCTCCCCAATAACCAATTGCTTCTCCATTGACAATTGAGTAATCAATGTTTTCCCAAGAAGATGAAATGGAGTTGTAAAACTCAACAGTAATTGCCCCTTGAGCAATTGGCAAAGCATGAGAAATAATAAACTCTGGTTTCAAATCAACTTCACAGCCATTATTAGTAATCATTAGCTGAGAACTTGAGTAAACATCGTAATCGACAGGGTTGTCAGCAAATAATGAAGCAACTGAAATAGAAGCGGTATCATCTATACACGAATAAGAAAGAAAGCTTGCTGAAGCAGAATCAGAACATTGCTGAATTAAATCACTAACATAAACCGTATACTTATGTAAATTTAAATTACTTACTAAAGAGGAGGATGAAGGAATCCCAGATGGGTTATTTCCTAAAGAATCTAGCCAGGAATATGTATACATACCAGAGCCTCCTAAAACAATAGCTTGTAATTGTCCACCAAAATTAGAAGGACAATACGGCTCAGAAATAGTATCAATGTTTATCTGTACACAAGGAGCTTGTGCATGAATATTTATAATAGAAAAGGTTAAAAGAAATATAAATAATATCTTTTTCATAACTAACTTTTAAGGATTACAAAAACAAATATAGTGATTATCTAGCTTTTGACTGCCCTTTTATCATATTTACAATGGTTAATGCTATTAATTTTACATCTAAAAGAAAAGACCAATTTTCGATATACCAAACATCATACTCTACTCTTTGCTTAATATCTTCAAATTTAGAAATTTCTCCTCGAAAGCCATTCGCTTGAGCAGATCCTGTAATACCTGGTTTTACGAGTTGCCTTACCATATAGTTTCCAATAGAATCAGAAAAGTCTTTAGTGTGCTTAAGCATGTGAGGCCTGGGACCAACAACTGACATGTCTCCTAAAAAGACATTTATAAATTGAGGGAATTCGTCAATACTAGTTTTTCGTAAAAACTCACCCAATTTGGTTATTCTATCATCATCTTGAGTAGCTTGTTTTAAATCAGAATCAGCATTCGTCTTCATCGTTCTAAACTTTAAACAATGAAAATTATTATTATCTAAACCTGATCGCAGCTGTTTAAAAACAAATGGGCCCCTAGAATCGAGTTTAATTAAAACAAATAAAATCGGAAACATCCATGAAAGCAATAGAACAATTACCAAAAAGGAAAAAACAATATCAAAGGTTCTTTTAACAAATCTGTTAAAACCCAATTGTAGAGGTTCCTCTCTTAAAGTGATAACAGGTAAGTTCCCATAAAAATCATAGCCAACTTTTCTAGATTTAAAATTACTATAATCAGGTACTATTCTAAATCTCACCATATTTCTATCGCAAAACGATAGCAGCTTACTCATCAGCTGACTATCATTATACGAAAGGGTATAATAAATTTCACATACATTATTTTCAACACAATAAGACTCTAAACTATCTACACTGAAAGTATCACAATTAAATTTATAATCAGATTCAGCATTAAGAAAAACAGACAACAGCCTGTATCCTTTAGAGTTATCATTAACAAAAAAGTTGTGCAATTCGAACGCAGTTTTGTTTTGGCCCACGATAACAATGTTAGTAGAATTATAACCTGATTTTCTGTATTTTTTAAGAAGAAAAAGAGTAAACACCCTCCAAACAGGAAGTAAGATTATTATTAACACAAAAGTATAAACAATATGTTCCCTTGAGAAAATAGAGCCTTTTATAAGAAATAGAAAAGCAGTTAAAATTAATAAGTGTATTGAAACAGCTGTAAAAATCTTGCTAATTATGACTTCTAATTTAAAAAGTCTATCAATTTTATAAAGACTTAAAAGGTTAGCAACAACAAGCCAAGAGAGGTTAAAAATTAGCAATAAAAAGACATAATTATCAGAAAGTTGAAATTCATCAAACTTATAATGATAAGACAGAAAAAATGACAGATTAAGATGAGTCAAGTCACCTAAACTGAAAAGAAAACGTAATTTATGGGTTGACGAATTCATTTTTTACTTGCTAAGGGATTGTCTTTTAAATATAAGACAATTTTATGAAAGAATCAAACTTCAAGAAGCTCATTTTCATATTGAGAAATAATCGTTGCCCAATTATAGGTTTCTCGTATTTTATTTTTATTGGCAGCAACAAATTTAGAATAGTCCTCTTTTATTATAGAATCAACTAAAAGAGATACTTGCTCAGAACTAGTAAAATAATGAGCATCACTCCCTAATATTGATCTATTAAATATATTATCATTAGCGCATACTAATGCCATAGAAGCCATAGCTTCTAACAATGATGGATTTGTTCCGCCTACAGTATGGCCATGAAAATATAAATTAGAATAATAACGAAGGGAATTCAACTTATTGATGTCGCTTATGTATTCTAAATATATTAATCGATCATCTTTTATACTATTCTTTAAATATTGACCAAGCTTTGTAGACGTGCTTCCAATAACTACTAATTTTCTAGATGAGGCAGACATGGAAAAGCCTTCAATAATTTCTTTAACACTATTCTCCGGCTCTAGCCTAGCAATAAGAATGTCGTAATCGAATGGTTCTAAAGAAAACTCATTTAAATGACTTAAATCATGCTGCTGATCTGAGTCAGCACCATAAGGAATGTATTTAGAGTCCAGATTATATTTTGAATCGAGGTATTCTTTAATTCCTATCGAATCCGCAATTAATACGTCACTATGAGATACAGCTAACTTTTCTGCAAATTTTAAAAAAAACTGAACTTGCTTAGAATATTTCGACCTTTTCCATTCAAGGCCATCCATATTGGTAACAATTCTAACATTTTTAAATAAAAAATTAAATACAGAACTACTAGTATATCCTAGCTGAAGAATAACATCAAAATTTCTTTTTCTAGAGTCAAGGATGCAATTAAAGTCGTAAACAAATTGGCCAACTGTCCCTATTTTATTTTCAGGGTCATAACAATGTATAATATTTACTCCTTTATATAGGTTTTCTTGGTAAGGGTGATTAGAAGAATTATAAACAAAGACTTCATGATTATTTTCTGCTAATCCAATAGATAAATATTGGGCAAACTGCTCAAAACCACCATAGAAATTAGGTATCCCCCTTGAACCTAAAATTGCGATTTTCATTTCTATTTAGTTTTTTTTGGATTTTTATAACCACTTACCTTCTCTACTAAAAGATTTAAAACAGTTTGTTCGTCATGAGAATCGTAAGATGACTTAATTAAATCAACTGATTCTTGAATCTCAGACCACGGAAAGGAAACCTCATTTGCTTGCATGATTCTTGGGTGTTTGGATTGAATAACATCATCCCCAATCAACAACTCTTCATATAATTTCTCTCCAGGTCTTAAACCAGTAAATTTTATTTTAATATCCCCATCAGGATTATTCATATCAACAGGAGTTAGACCACTCAAATTAATCATTCTATATGCTAAATCTAAAATTCTAATTGGCTCACCCATGTCCAAAACAAAAACGTCCCCACCTTTGGCCATTGCTCCTGCCTGCAATACTAACTGTACTGCTTCAGGAATCGACATAAAGTATCTAGTAACATCAGCATGAGTAACCGTAACAGGGCCTCCATCCTTTATCTGCTTTCTAAAAAGAGGAACAACAGATCCTGCAGAATCTAAGACATTACCAAAACGCACCATACTAAAGCATGTACTGCTGTTTTCAGAATCTAAACCTTGTAAAATTAATTCGGAGAATCTTTTAGATGCACCCATAACATTAGTTGGACGAACTGCCTTATCAGTACTAATCAAAACTACATTCTCAACTTCATATTTTAAAGCTATAGTTGCAATATTATAAGTACCAATAGTATTATTATAAACTCCTGCAAGCACATTACTTTCGACAAGAGGAACATGCTTATAGGCAGCTGCATGATAAATAGTATTTACTTTACTCTCTCGAATAATCTTATCAACATAAACATCATTAGTTACGTCAACTAAGCAAGACACAACCTCACAATCTGATTTCAAGGCAGACAATGAGTAATCAATACTATATAAATTATATTCCGAATGCTCTATCAGTATTAGTTTTTGGGGATTGTGACTAATAATCTGGCGACAAAGTTCAGAACCTATACTTCCTCCAGCTCCTGTAACAAGAACTATTTTACCTTTAATATTCTTCTCTAGTAAATTCTTTTTTGGCTTAACTGGCTCTCTTCCCAAAATATCCTCTACCTGAACATCTCTTATATTTTCTATCGAAACCTTAGAATTAACTATATCGCTAACACTAGGAAGTATTTTAACCTCAACCGGATATTTAGAAAGTCTCTTTAGAATTTCTCTTCTTTTATTATCGCCTAAGGATGGGATTGCTAATAATATAATTCGTGCCTTTCTGGTTAGAATAATTTTTCTGATACTGTCAAAAGAATAAATTTGAGTGTAATTAAGAATCATCCCTTGCTTGTTAGAATCATCATCTACAAATGCAACGGGAGCATATTCGTAACTTTTACGCAAACTTTCCACTAATTGAGCACCAGCACTTCCAGCTCCGTAAACTATGACAGGTTTTCTATCATTAACAAAGTTGTCCCAAGAATAGAGCAGACCTTTAAAAATAAATCTACTAACAATAATAAGCATAGTAGAGATAAACCAAAATATTATAATAACCGACCTTGGAGTGTCAGCCTCTCGAAAGATCATCATTAAAAATCCAAGGATAAGGCTAGTAATAGTTATGGCCTGAAAAGAGGTTAAAACAACTTTAACGCCCATGTGCTGAAGCACAGACCTGTACAATCCTAACTTGACTAAAACAGGAATGGAAATAAAAGGAATAATCAAAAATATCCACCAATTAGGATAAATATAAGAGACAGGCCATAAATCTCCTATTCTCAGCGCAAAAGACAACCACAGCGAAAAAATTAAAAAAACAGAATCTGTAACCAACATTATTAGTTGTTTATAGATTCTTGGAAGAGATATGAATTTATTTTTTATCAATTTTATTTTTTACAAATGTATAAGAAAAATATAGAACGAAAATAATCAGCAAAGAAAGAAAGTATTTCATTTCAGAAATTGAAATAAAATATACAATAATAAAATTGACAGCTATCTGAATCAAAGAATACAACAAGCTAACTTTAACATGAGACCATCTCGAAATATCAACCATTTTTTGATACAAATGTTCTCTGTGAGCATTAAGAATATTTTCTCCTTTTATTAGCCTAGTAAACAATGTTAAACCAGTATCTAGACCATAAACTAATAATAATAAAATATAAACCGGATTGGTGGTGGCTAGCATGAGTTTTAATAATAAAAACAAAACAATAAGAGCCATTGAAACACTTCCAACATCACCAGCAAAACAAATTGCTTTTTTTCTAAAATTCAGAAGACTAAAAATAACGACAGAAAATAATATTACTAAAAGAAGGTCGTTTTCAACAAAACCTATGCTTTGATTTACGACTAATAAAGTAATGAGATTAACAAAACTATAGCTTGCAGTTATGCCATTAATTCCATCCATAAAATTATATCCATTCAAAACACCAACCAAGACAGGAATTAGCAATAGACAATAAAAAGAAAGCGGATTAAACAACTCAACTATTAACAATACTGCTGCAATTAACTGCACTAAAAAACGCCATTTACTAGAAATTGTATAAATGTCATCTAAAAAACTAATTACACTTATTAATAAGAGAGAGATTAAAAAATAAGGATGACTAAATTCAAAGAAAAAAGCATAAAATAAAACTGAAATAGGAAAAATTACACCCCCACCTCTAATTATTGGTTTAGTATGGGAGGATCTATTGTTGGGGATATCTAAAATATTAAACTTCTTTGCTAAAACTATGTAAGCAAACATGACAAGACATAATAGAAGAAAAATTATAATACTAGAATAAAGACTCATACTGTTGTGCTAATTTTTCATAAGAATGATATTTTTCAACATATTCCCTTCCGTTCCTACCTAATTCTTTCCTTTCTTCTAAAGTTAAATTACTTAACTTCATTATTGCCTCAGCGATGGCTTGAGGATTCTCTGGCTCTACTGAAAAACCAGCCTTTGCATCTTTAATAATTTTATTTTTTGCTCCTGAAGAATTAATTATTGGCTTAGCAGCAAGCAAATAATCAAATATCTTATTTGGTGATATTCCAAAACGATACAAATCAGAATTGTGCCAACCAATATAAAGAGCATCCATTTTCTGTAAAAAAAGAGGAACTTCATTTTTTGAAACAGGATCATGAAATATTACCCTATTTAGAGCTAGACTACTTACTAATTCCATAAGTCTATTTTTTTCAGGTCCACTGCCAAGAATATGAAACTCAATATTTTCATCTTTCAGCATTTGTGATACCTCAATTAAATAATCAAGCGCATTGGCAATTCCAATAGTACCAGCATATCCTAATTTGAAAGTTTTATTTACAGTCGAATCTTCAACGTGATTTTTTATTTCAATTCCATTTGGGATATGTCGAAATCTATCGATATCTAAAAAATGATTTTTCATATGATCAAAAGCATATGGCAAAACAGATACCACATAATCAGCATTCTTGTAGGCGAAATTTTCTGTTTTCTGAAGAAGCCAAACAAAAGGATGGCTTCTTTTAAAGCCTCCTAACTCAATTAGACTTAAAGGCCAGATATCTCTTACTTCAAAAATTAATTTTGCTTTATATTTTCTAGACCATAAATAAGCCCTCCAAATAGGCAAAGGAGAAATAGATGATACAATAATTACATCTGGCTTATTAATTTTAGAGGTTGGTAAAAAGAATAATTTAATTAAAAACAAAAACATGCTAATTACCCTACTTACACTTTTAGATTGTGTGTATTTAAAAACTTTTATCCAATGATAAATTATTCCGTCTATTGATTCGGTTGTATTACTATTTACATCAGGTGGACTAGACATTACATGAGAAAACGAAGCAGAGAAGACATTAACCTCATGTTTTTTTATAAAGTTTTTAGCTAAATAATAGGTTCTAAATGTCATTCCGTGATATGGAGACCCGGCATATTGATTGATAATCCAAATCACCTTTTTAGTACCAGCCATAAATTATCCTTTTACTCCAATTTGTTGGTAATCAAAATCGAGCTTTTCCATGCTTTCTAAACTATATTGATTTCTACCATCAAAAATTATTGGCTGATTCATTAGTTCTTTCATTTTATGAAAGTCTGGACTTCTAAACTCTTTCCACTCAGTAACTAAAAATAAAGCATCGACGTTTTCAAGAGCTTGATATTTATTATCAAAATAACTAATGGAATTTTGGTGGCTATTTAAATACTTTTTCGCTTCTTCTTTAGCTTTAGGGTCGTAAGCATTAACTTTACCTCCATTTTCGCAAATAAATTTTATCAGATTTAATGAAGGAGCCTCTCTCATGTCGTCTGTACCAGGCTTAAAAGCTAAACCCCAAACAGCAAAAGTTTTATCACTAAAATCTTGGCCCATCTTATCACTTAACTTCTTACTCAATACGTTTTTCTGAAAACTATTGACATTTTCAACAGAGTTCAAAAGCTGAGGATCATAACCTGCTTCTTGAGACAAATGAATAAGTGCATTAACATCCTTAGGAAAGCAACTTCCTCCGTAACCACATCCAGGGTAGATAAAATGGTATCCTATTCTTTTATCACTTCCTATCCCCAATCTTACTTGATTAACATCAGCCCCTAATTTTTCACAAATATTTGCTATTTCATTAATGAAACTAATTTTGGTTGCTAGCATAGCATTTGCTGCATATTTAGTCATTTCTGCAGAACGAATATCCATACCAATAAAACGCTCATGATTAAATGTAAACGGGCTATAGAGCTCTTTCATTAAACTCATCGCCTTATTATTTTGCGCGCCTATAACCACCCTGTCAGGGCGCATAAAGTCATTTATAGCCGCTCCCTCCTTCAAGAACTCAGGATTACTTACAACATCAAACGTGAGTTGTGAGTTTCTAATATCTAACTGTTCTTGAATAGAGTTCTTAACTTTCTCAGCCGTTCCAATTGGCACGGTTGACTTATCGACAACTGTTAAGTGTCGATTCATTAGCTTACCTATAGAGTTAGCAACATCTAACACATAAGTTAAATCTGCGCTTCCGTCCTCTCCCATTGGAGTGCCAACTGCAATGAAAATAATATCAGAAACTGTCAATCCATCATCTATATTTGTAGTAAACGAAAGCGTTTCTTTAGCTTGGTTATCATTTACCAATTGCTTTAGACCCGGTTCATAAATTGGGATAATTCCTTTTTTAAGGTTTTCAATTTTAGCATGATCTATATCAACGCAAACTACATTATTCCCCATTTCAGAAAAACACGCAGCGGCAACTAAACCAACGTAACCAGTACCTATTACACTAATGTTCATTTAATAATTTTTGAGCAATTACTTTAGATGCTAAACCATTTCCGTATAGATTAATATCGAAATCATTCTCTTTTTCTATCATCTTAGAATAAGCATCTTCTATTTTTTTAGGATCAGCACCTACAACAATATTAAATCCGTTTTCAATTAACTCAACCCATTCTGTTTCATCTCTCAAGGTAATACAATTCTTCTTAAAAAAGAAAGCTTCTTTTTGCAATCCTCCACTATCGGTCATTACCATTTTGCAATTTTGGAGCATATAGATCATCTCTAAATAACCAATCGGATCAAGAATAAGGAAATCTACTTTTATGTTTTCTTTTTGTAAAATCTTTTTGGTTCTAGGGTGAATTAACCAGACAACTGGTGTTTGTTGATGAATAGTGTTTAATGAGTCAATAATAGCCTTCAGCCGGGAAAGATCATCGGTATTTTCAGCCCTATGCAGAGTTACTAATATAAAATTATCAGGAAAATCTGCTTTAGGTTTTTTCGACGCATCTTTATAAAAAAGTGCAGCATCTTGCATAACATCACCATTTTTTAGAATGCTACAATCTAAATTTTCAAAGCCTTCTTTTTCTAGGTTCTTAATTGCTTCTTCAGTAGGACAGAATAAAACATCACTTATTCTATCTGTTAAGATTCTATTTACCTCCTCAGGCATTCTAATATTAAAGCTTCTTAAACCAGCTTCTACGTGAGCAACTCTGATATGTAGTTTTTTAGCAGCTAGAGCACCAGCTATCGTTGAGTTAGTATCTCCATATACCATTACCCAATCTGGCTTTTCTTTCAACAGAACTTCCTCGATTGATTCGAGCATTCTACCTGTCATTGCTCCGTGACCTAGACTGTTTATGGATAAATTATAATGAGGCTTAGGAATTTTTAATTCATCAAAAAAAACATCACTCATGTTAGCATCAAAATGCTGACCTGTGTGAATGATAACTTCTTCTATATTAGAAAAATTAGAGAATTCTCTGCTAACCGCAGCAGCCTTAATAAATTGAGGGCGTGCGCCAACTATTGTTACTATTTTAATCATTTGAATAAAATTAATTGTCAATTGAGAAAAGTGTGGATAACTCTAAAAATTTCTCATCATTTGTTACTAAATAAAGCCAGTCGATTTGTTCTTTATGTATTCTATGATATCCAGAAGACTGTACCTGATGCTTTAAACAATAAACACTTAGATCACCAACAACCCTAAACCTTTCAATATTATATTTCGCAGTAGTAACTAAAGCAGAAAGCATATCAAAATTATTGTTTTGAGGAGAAATCTTACACCAATCATATACACCAACTATTGCAAATAAAAATCCATTTAAAGTATAGTTAGGATCTAAAGTAGGGTACTCTTCTATCCATAGATAATTATTTGAATCAACAACAGCTACCCATGGATCAGAATTATTGTTAATTTCAAGATAAAATGAATTATATGTTTTTTGAGCATGATCAAAATAAACAGAATCATTTGTTAAAATGAAAAGCTTTGAAAATAATGATAACGCTTGCCCTTGAGACATTCCACTATACCAATCAGCTTCGAGAACTTCATAATACCTGTGTAAAGGAAAGTTAAAACCATAAGGAAATAGTATTGCATCTGAATCCTCGATACTGATATCAATTAACTTTTGAGCATATAATTTAGCCAAATCCAAATAAACTGAATCATGAGTAATAGTAAAAGAATTTAAAAACTTAAATGCAGTTTGAGCTATAGTAACAGGATTGTAATATGCTGAGTCACCATATTCAATTAATATTATTCCTTCATCATCAGCCATAAAGTTGTTAATAACATAAAGACTATCAGTAATGACTCCTTTAAAATAAAAATCATCAAAAGTTGATGTTTGAAAAAATTCAAAATCTTCAATATTAACTATTTTATCATTGTAAGTGAAAACAGTATCATCATTTAAATTTTTAGAACAAGAAAATAAAAGTAAGGTGGAAAAAAATAGTAACGAAAATCTAAGTAAGTTCATGGTAATTATTTGTAAGTTAATTCATTGTAAATATAATTGATTTTTTTCTCTTCAGCCTCCCAGCTATAAGAGCTTACCACTTTTTTACGAGCGTTTTCGCCTAGCTGAGACAAGGAATCATCCTTTAAGAATTGATTGATACAAATTGATAATTCGTTAACAGAATTAGGGTCAACACATTTGCCACAATTATTTTTTTCAATAATAGAGTGCCAAAGAGGAAAATTAGAACAGATAACTGGAAGAGATGCAGACATATATTCGAACATCTTATTTGGCTGAGAGTTAATGTGATTTGGCATAGGTAAAAAGGTGACAACACCAGCTTTTGACTCGGCCATTATCTGTTTTGCTTCTTCCCTATTAACAAAACCCCTAAAGTCAACATTTTTCCATCCATTCAATGACCTAATTTTTTGTTCAAAAAGAGCATTATTAAATTTGCCTGCCAAAACTAATTTACCATCGATATGTTCGCAAGCTCTAACTAAAGCTTCAATACCTCTAATTTCAGAAATACCGCCTATAAAACAAACTTGATCTTTTTTTTCCACCATTGCTTTTTCATGTAACTCATCTAAAATAGGGTAGTTATTCACGTCTATGGTATTCGAATTTATTTTTAAAAATCTATCTCTAATAAATGGTGTAGCAGTAATGAGATGATCAAATTTTGATGCACAAAAATGTTCAATTTTCTCAATAAAAAAAGACATTAAAGTTCTTAAAAAAAGATTTAAATATGGCTTAGTTAATAATTGTCTTGGAAAATCTTCATGAATATCATAAATCACTTTTTTTCCCTTTCTTTTTATAAGATAAGCATAAATCATCATCTCAGGATCGTGGAAATGATATACCTCAGCATCTAAATCAATGGCTTTCCTATATACATTTTTGGTAGTTTTAAAGATACGACTAATCCTACCTTTAGTAAATACACCAACATCATGAATTTTAAGACCTCTCTTTAATTCATCACCCTTGTTATCAGCAACAACAAGATGAACATCAAAATCGCTTTTAACAAGACTAGTGCATTCTTTTAAAAAAATTCTTGTGTCATACCTAGTATGGACAGAAGTAAAATGACAGACCTTCATTTATTTATTTAAAATATTACTTAAATCTCTAAAAAATGCAATGACTAACCCAAGAAAAAAGAATAGCCCGGCTAAAACAGAAATTCTGAAAATAGTTCTTGACTTTGTTTTTTTGTAGACTGGAAAATTAGAAACGAAAGAAAAAGGTTTTAAAAGTTCCAAGTCTCTTTCTAAAGATTGCTTTTTTTGATAAAGTTGAATAATTTGATTTTGAAGAATCTCGCTTTTATCGTTAGCGATAGAAATTGTACTTAACTCAACTTCAGATTTATTTTTCATATCATATCTATATGATTTCAAATCAATAATCTCTTCTTCAAGATAAGTTATTAGCTCAGGCGATTGCCTTTGAAACAAAACAAAGTTCTTGTTAGAATACCCGTTTTTATTAAAATAACTAATAAAAGCCTGATTAAGCTCTCTGATTGTTTCATTATTTGTAACTCTAATTAAGATTTTAAACTGAGACAATTTCTGACGTCTATTTTCTAAATCTAATTCGTACAATTGTTCGGCTTCAATAAATTTAATAGTGTAGGCACTCTCAATCGAAATAGATAGTTTTTTAGACAAAATCTCATATTCTTTGTTCTTAACTATTTCGCCTAAAGAATTAACCATGTCAATTGCGATTTTCTGATCGATAATAGGATAATCTAACTCAGACGGATCAATAATACCTTCGAAAAAGGAAAGGCCAGATGTTGCTGTTGAAGTAGACTCGTAATAAGGAGTTTTAAGGGAATCATAAATAACACCTAATAATATACCGAAAGACAAAAAAAGAAGAACAAACTTCCATTGTCTTTTTATAAAATTGAAAAAAGAACTTAATAAATTAAATGTGTCCATGATAATAAAAAATTAAAGTGTTGACTCTTGGTAACTCTTGCAAATGTAAATAATAAAAAATAGATAAATAGGCCATAAAAATAACGAAGAACTGGAAGAAAAAAGCAGGAGGTTAAATAAAACAATCTGAAAAATTAAATCTGAATTTTTAGCTGCTAAATTTTTTAAAACTAAATTTAGGTTAATAAATAAGTAGAACAAAGTGGCAATGACACCACTATTGATTAGCAATTCGAAAATAAACGAATGAGGGTTAATTATATAATGCAAGTTAACGTCGTTAATAGACCTATAAAACTCTGCCGAATAATCAATTCCAAATCCCATTCCGAAAGAAGGTATAATAGAATAAAGAGCATATTTATACAAATAAAACCTTACTGAGGTAGATTGTCTTTCGCTAAATGACAAATCAGACTTTAACTTTGCTATATCATCAATAAGCTGAGCATACCAAGAGTTATCCGTAAAGTTTCCCATTAAGAAGATTAACAAAAGACCAAACAAAGCGGAACTAACAAACTTCCTAGGGTAGCGATAGCCAAAAAAAGCAAATGTGATTAACAAAGACAACCTACTTTGGGTCTTGTAAATAATAAAAACATGAATAAGAAATAAACCAATAACCAGCAAAGATGATCGACTCTTTGAAGAATCAAATTCAGCAAACAAATACATGAACATCAAAGTAAATACTGCAGCAAAATCATTAGAGTTATTATAAACAACTGTTGGGGCTAAACGCATCCAGCTGGGAGCATCGTATAGATCAGAAACCGGCAAATGATTGCCAGTAAATATTTCATACAATGCATAAGCTCCGTACAATCCGTAAAAAACAAAAACAAGGTATTTAGTCTTATGCAAAAAAGACTTTGGAGAATATATAGAAATTAAATAGAGAGTAACAATAAAAAAGAATAAGAAAACAAAGTTAAGAATTGAAAAAGGCTCATAAAAATTACCCAAAAGTTCAGACCTTAAATAACTTACAATGGATGTGTGGAAAAAAGTATAAACAAAGAATAAAAAAGTTAATAAAAGAAAAGGTTCAACTTTTACTTTTTGCTTTAATAAAACTACTTTTTGAAATAAGTAAGTGCCAAAAAAAACAAATACTATAGGCATTAAAAGACGAAGAGGGAATAAGTTAGGACCTACGCCAAAAGAACTTGAAATAAAAATAGCACTCAAAAATAATACGAGAAGTAGACTCTTCATTTTAAATAATCACTACACATTATGATACGCTTCAATCATTTTTTTCTCTTGCGACTCCCAATTATATTCTTTTTTGACAGAGAGGATATTTTCATGAAACTGACTCGCATCTTTACTAAGAATTTTTTTAATTGCATTTAACAAACCATAAACATCATTAGACTCAGCCACTTCCCCTACATTTTTTTGATCAACAAAGCTTTTAACATCTTTAGTGTTAGAAGCTATGACAGGAACTTCAGCCATTAAATATTCAAATATCTTATTGGGCATACAGTAGTAATTATTAAGACATGAGTTCTCTGTATATAAAATTCCAAAGTCAGCACATTTAGTGTAATCGAAAACATCATTTATCTTTACTGCTGGATGATAAAAAATATTAGAACATCTATTTGAAAATTGCAGAACCAAAGGAAGAAGCAAACCGTATCCCATAAAAACGATAACTGGCAAGGAATCTTTTTCGCCTTTATAATTTGAATGCAACTGATCAAACGCAACTAAAATAGACTCAATCCCTCTACTTTTACTAAACCCACCTTGATAAATAAATATTTTCTGATTTTCAGCAATGTTAAACTTTTGTCTAAACACATTATCATTTTCAGATAACTCTGCAACATCCTTATATACAGGTGTATTATAAATCAATATAGGCTTAACAATGTCATATAGCTTTTTATATTCATTAGCAATGGAGTCACTAACTGTAAATACGACATCAGCAGAGCTAATCAAGTTTTTTTCAATAATAAAAGCAAAGAATTTATCCAGCTTAGATAATCCATACATTTGAGTTTCATACTCGTGTGCATCATAAACAATTTTCACTTGAGAATTAAAAAGCTTTTTAACAAGAAAACCTACAGGAAGGGCTTTTAAATCATTACAATGAATGATTTCTTTTCTCTTTACTAATTGATAAGCTTTATATAAAAACTCAAAATATTTAAATATCTGGACGAATTTATTTTTAGACCAGTCTCTAGATGACAACTTAACTCTTCGTACTAAAATATCTTCAACAATTTCTTCTTGAGCTAAATCGTTTTCATGTAGAGCAATGACACAAACATTAAAATCATTATTACGTAAAGAAATTGCTTCTTTTAAAACACGACTATCATTAAGAAAATTATTTAGTACAATTGAAGCGACACTTATCATTTTACAGAATTAAATTTAAAAATAGATATAAAATAAAGAATTACAGCCAAAATAGATATTAAAACAAATTCGAAATCAAATAATATTCCGACATAAGAAGTTCCAACATATTTAGACATGAAAAACATTATATATATATAATAAGCTATAGGAATTATAGACTTTTTGATAGAAACGTATGATTTAAAAACTAAATCAAGAAATTGAAGTATAAAACCAAGAAGTAACATAGAAAAAACAGCTCCAAATGCGCCAAAGTTAGCCCACCAATCGGCATAAAAAACAGTTGGGAGAGAGCCAACCAAACCTGTAGAAACCTTGCTAGGATAAGCGTGGTTAAAAGCCTTAGTTGTTATTTGAAAATTCTCAAAAGGCAAAAAGCCACCAGGATTAGGGAAAGAAGACCCCATTAAATATCCTATTGAAGATTGCATATCTTGATACCAATAAAACGGCACTATTTGAGATACAAAAACTCTATGAAATATAATTTTAAAAATAGCAATAATGTTTTTGTCTGCTTGACCCATAAAAAAGACATACATCATTATTAGCAAAAAGAAGACTGTTAAGGACAACCCAACAATGAGCTTCAAATTAATTTTCTTTTTCTGAACAATACCAGAAACAAATAACAAAAGAATAAGATCAATAATTGGCGCTTTATTCAAATTCATAACAGAAATGAATAGGACATAGAAAAGACAAATAGAAAAAAGAAATTTCCATAAAAAGTTTCTTCTCTTATTAAAGAATAAGATAATGAGCATAAATTTTGAAGATGCTCCGATTAGAAATTTAAACCAATGTAATTTGCCGGAAAAATTATTTCCAGCATCACTTCTCATGAGAGCTAAAACAGCCTCGTTAGCTCCTGAAAAAACATGAATTATCGGAAGCTCACCAATAATAGAGCGATAGATATGCAGACTAAGTGCAGAAACAACTAAAATAATAATTATAGAAAGTAAAACACCAAAATTGACATTAAATGACTTCAACGGCTTTGAAAAAAATTTTTCATTTAAACTATTGTTATCAAACTTAAAAAACAAATTAGCAATAAGCATTCCTAAAGGAATTAAGACAATACCTAAAGAGCTATATAACCAAACATTAAACACATAGTCTAGATTACTATACATGCCATAATTCAACTCCAATTGAAAAAATACAACATTATACAAAACAGAACCCACATAGGCGAAAACCAAATACTTCAGCATAAAGAAGTTAGGAATCGTAAATGATCTTATAGGGCCATTAGCAAAAACAAGTAATTTATACCCCATCCATAAAAATAGAATCGAGAAAAAAATAATGTGAATACTTAAAAATCCGTGTACCATTCTAATTCCAAATAAAAGATTTTTTATTCAATATTGGTATTGCCATTATGATATAACAAAAAGTGTGAATTAAAGAAAAATAAAGAAAGAATTGACTTAATTCAATCGAATATGTCTTTCCTAAAACAAACAACAAAAACAACATAACAAAACGAGAAATCTCAATATAAAACGAATATTTATTATTATTTGAAACTAAATAAATTTGTGTAAAAGGAGAAATCGTAAATGCTGGAATCAAGTAAATAAGCAAGTATTGTGATATAACGCCAGCTTCCCTCCAATCCTCACCAAAGAAAAAAGAAAACAAATCAGGCAAGAAACTATACACCGACAAAGCAACTAAAGTTGTAATAACAAATATAGAAGCTATTGCTTTTCTAGTAGTTGCGAATAATTCTTCTTTTTTATTATTGATAAAAAAATCAGATGCTTGTTTATAATACACCTGACCAATTGATGCTGAAATGATGTTTGACGGTACTGTTAGCACTCTTTTTGACAAAGCGTAGTATCCTAAAACTGAAACCGTATAAACGTCTTGTATGAAGAAAACAGGCACCTGAACAACTAATTGATAAAGCAAAGATTGAGGCATCGTATAAAAAGGGAAGTTTTTATACTTAACAGCTAGCCTTTTAACACTTGATTTATTCACTTCTTTTAATCTAAAATCAAACCCAGAATTTCGCAGCAAATAAAATGTGGAAGTAAGAAAAGCTAAAGAAGAACTAAAGACAAGAGCTACAGACCCAAATTGCAAATAACCTAAAGAAACATTAGAAGTGGAACTAGTCAAAGATTGAGTAGTTTTAGAGATTGCTATCGATTTATACTTTTCAAACTTATTAGACAATGACAAATAAATTTGCTGAATACTAACCATCAAAACAACCAAAGGTAAACCGTATAAAAAAGAATCTCTAATCGCTAACTCAAAAACAGAAAACTGTTTGTTTAAGAAAATCAAAACATATAAGAAAACCGTAAAACAAACAGAAATAAAAATATTTAAAAACACTAAATTATTGACATCTTGTTTCTTTTCTGGAAGCAACAAAGAAGAAGAGTACTTGCCATTAGCTACAGCAGTACAAATATTTAAAATGCTTAGAAAAATAGCTAATTCTCCGAACTGGGAAGAATCAAATAAACGCGTTAGCAGTGGGCTTATTAAAATTGGTATGGACTGCGACAAAACACTTCCAGACATCAAAGTCAAAACACTTTTAAAAATGTTACTTTTTTTATCCATAAACATTTAATCAATTACATACAGAGGTGTATATACTTTGAAGGGATTCTGAAATTACTTTTTCAGAATAAGTATTCATTACATAGTTTCTAAGCTTCTCTTTTTGAAAAGAATCTTTTCGAAAAACCATTTCCTTTAGAGAATCTCCAAGCTGATCAATATCACAAAGAATACCGTAATCATCATTTGTAATAATAGAAGATGGGCCAGAAGACTTAACAGAAACAACTGGCACTCCACAGGAAAGAGATTCTATAATAACAACACTAAAAGTCTCAATAAAACTTGAAACTACTAAGCAATTCGATTGATGGATTAACTGACGTACCTTTTTTCTTGAAGGAGCTTTTAGCAGATTAACTTGATTGTGGGAATCATTCTTTTTAATATAATCTTGTATCTTTCCTTTCTGAGGGCCGTATCCTGCAACCGTTAATTTTCTACTTAAGTCACCTTTAAAATTTGCCAAAAAACTTTTGACAAGATAAATTTGATTCTTATTTGCATTAAGATGCCCAATGTTTAAAAAATTAAACTGACTATTACTTTCCTGCTTTTCTAGTAAGTTAAAAAAATCAACATCAACAACGTTAGGTATCGTAACGAACTGAATACCCATTTTTTTAATTAACAACTCTGTAAAGCCGATGCTAACAGAAATATTCATGTCACTTTTTTCAAAAACATTTTTAGCAAACCTTAATTGATTTTTAGAAAGCTGATTATCAATAAAAGCGCTAGAATGTTCCGTAACCACGAATGGGATATTATACTTTTCTTTAGCCCAAATAGCTATGTCTCCAGAGTAAAAATTATGAACATGAATAACATCAGGCATTCCTACCTCTTCAATATATTTTTTCAGAAGATACTTTCCAATCGATAACCTAACAAAACTATTTAATCTAAAAGATTTTGGAATGGAAGGAAAAGGAAATACACTAGTAGGGATACCATCATCAATATATTTCTCTTTTTCGAAGAAAAACTTACTGTGATAAAATACCTTTTTCATGGAAATTGGCAATGAGCACAAAACACCAACTTTGTTGCCTTGTTTTTTTAATGCCAAAGCTTGATCTCTAAAAAAAGGAGCCGATATTAAATTATAAGCACTTGTATAAGAAGAAGGTAAAATTAATATATGCTTCATTATTGTTTTATGTAATTTAACAAAGCATTAAATTTATTTCTGTAGAATTTAAAATCACTTTGACTTACAAAGACAAACTTAAAAAAAGAAATCTTATTATATCTAGAAAAGTAAATTACTTTAATAATAGCATCTGTTCCATAACAGAGACTAGTGGCAAGTGCTGCTCCTACCAATCCAATTTTAGGAATCAAAATAATATTTAAAGCAATATTAATAAATGCAACTACTAAAGCAACGTAAGAATTAATCTCTGGAAATCCTCTGCCAGTAAAATCGTTTGCTAAGACTTTACTTAATGAAAACAATACTACTCCAGGAATCATATATAAAAAAGGAACTACACTCTCAACAAAATCAATTCCAAATAAAAATTTGATCAGAAAAGGGCTTACAACTGCTAACCCACTTCCCGTAATAAATGTCAGGAAAAGTGTGTTACGCGATGCAAATGCAGTAAAATTAGTTTTTTCAATGTCAGTTTTTAAATTAGCTACTCTAGCAAAAAGAACAGAAGAAACTGCCTGAGGGATTAACCAAACTCGCTCTACAAGCAATACTGCAATAGAATATACACCAACACTTATATCGTCTAAAAAATAAGCTATTAGAAAAATATCTACTCTGTAACTCAAAAATGTAAGTACATTACTCACATGGCCCTTTAATCCGAAAATTAAACTCTCTTTCAAATATGGAATAGAGAATTTAAATGAGAATCCTAGGCCATATTCCTTTTGTATAATTAAAAAAGAAACAATAGCCATTAATAATTGAGTGCAGGCAAAACTCAAAACAGCACCAAAAACAGCGAGTTCAAGCAACCAAATAAAAATGATAGAAAAAAACAGCAAACCAATCTGATTAAGAATAACAACAATATTTAATTTTGAAAAATTTTCTTTGCTATGAAGAAATGATTGGAGGTTTTTTTGAAGAAAAATTAATGGTATTATAAATAACGTATACAGCAACAATTGCAAGGAAATATTAGCAAAGAAATCGTCAGAAAGAAAAAAGACAACCATAAGGCCAACTAATATTGAAACAAGACTCAATAAAGCTGAAATAAAAAAATTGCTATGGTATACTTGTAAATCAGAATATTTATCCTGTCCGATTAAGTAAACTGTAGAAATAGAAATTCCTGAATTAAAAAAAGTGTAGAGAACAGTAGGCAACAAAATAGCAAGAGTATACTGACCTTGTTTTTCTGGACCAAGAACTCTTGCAATAACAGTTACTGCCAACAGGCCTATCACAAGGCTTAAAACCTGTCTCACTATCGTTATAGAAGAATTATAAAAAACAGACTTTTTCAATTATTTATTTTTTGAAATATTAAGAATTATTAAAACTCTGAAAAAATAAAAGACAGACATTGTAACGCTAAAGATTTTTAAGAAAAACTCAAAACTAAAATTAGAAAAATGACAAAACAACAAAGTGCAAACACTTAAAACAAATAAAACAAACTGAAGGATTAAGGATAATTTTTGCTTTTGAAATGCCGTATGAATACTTGTTAAAGGAGAAGCTACAAATTTTAAAATAAAAAATGGGATTAAGTATTTAGCAAACGTACCAGCAAGACGCCATTCTTCTCCATATACAAATGCAAACAAATCTTCTACAAAGAAATAACTCAAGCCGTAACCAAAAACAGCTATTACAAACAGCTTTAGCATTACACTTCGCGTTATTAAATAACTATTTTTATTATTAGCGTCAGAAATCTCTTTTAAATAAGTCTGACTAATAGAATTGCCAATAAAAGTAAATGGCGCTAGCATAACTTTATTCATAAGCGAATATAGTCCTAAAAAAACTGTAGAGTAAAAAGCTGGTATCAACAACTGCAATCCGCCTGACCCTAAATTATTCAAAAGAATTGCTGGCGAAGTATATTTAGGGAAATTGATATATCTCTTAGCCATAACAATCATCTTATTAAAATCAAAATTTCTCCAATTTAAATCTGACTTAACATACAAGTAAAACGGAGCATAGATAGAAGAAACGATTTTACCTAAAACAAGTCCGAAAGCACCAGATTTAAATAAAGGAAATACTAATTGCACATTAACAAAAACAAGTGACTTTTCAATTTCCGAAATAGAGATATCCTTTAATTTCTCTTGCTTCAAATAATAAAAGTTAAGCGAGTTAAAAGCTCCAATAAAAAAAACAACTAATGGAACAAAAAGAAGCCAATTAGAGATAGAGTCTGATCCGAAAAAAAGCGCAATATCTAATTGAAACAATACGATCAAGAAACACAACAGGACACTTGAAATCAAAGAAATTAACAAAGAAAGAAATGTTAATGCATCCACGTCTTCTTTTTTATCGACAATCATTATTGCCTGCTCGTATCGACCGTTTATAACAGATCCGAGTATTGTAACAATGGATACAAATAAAGCCAAAACACCAAATTGTTCTGGAGTATAAATTCTGGCAATAATAGGTGAGAAAAATAATGGAATAAGTTGGGCTAAAAAAGACCCCTTAAAGAGTATCAAAAAATTCTTAAAGAATTTTGATTGATATTTATCAAAGACCTCCATTTTATAAATATGGGGTTATTGAAATCAAATTAATTTAGTTATGATGTGTTGATGCTCCTCACTTAAGAAAGGACTCATAGGAAGAGAAAACACTTCATTAGCTGCCTTTTCAGAAATAGGAAAATCTCCAAGCGAGTAGTTCAAAAAGGAATAACATTCCTGAAGATGTAATGGTTTCGGGTAATGTATAGCGGTAGGAATACCATTATCCTTAAGCTTATCAATAAGTTCTTGCCTATTGTCAACCTGCAAAGTAAACTGAGCATAAACACTTGTTCTACCCTCTTTAATGATTGGTGTTTTAATTCCTTTATCTGAGAGTAAGTCAATATACTTTTTACCAATAGCATTTCTTTTTTGGACTTCATCGGCAAAATACTTTAGCTTAACAGTTAAAATTGCTGCTTGTATAGCATCTAACCTACCATTAATTCCGATAACAGTATGCTCGTATCTTTTTTTAGATCCGTGAGCTAAAATGATCCTAGCTTTTTCAGCAAGAGCATCATTACTTGTAAACAAAGCACCACCATCACCATAACAGCCTAATGGCTTGGAAGGGAAGAAACTTGTACAACCGAAATCACTAAGATTACAACTTTGCTTACCATTATAAGTAGCACCAAAACTTTGCGCAGCATCTTCAATTACGATCAAATTATGCTTTTTACCGATAGCATTTATCTTATCCATATCTGCAGTTTGTCCATATAAAGAAACTGGCATTATAGCTTTTGTCTTATTTGTTATTTTGGCTTCAATAAAATCTGCATTGATGTTATAGGTATCTTCTTCAATATCTACAAAAACAGGAATAGCTCCTAACAAACTAATAACCTCGCTAGATGCAATAAAAGTAAAAGGCGTGGTAATTATTTCATCACCCGCTTCAATGCCAATAGCCATTAAAGCCAATAATAAGGCATCTGTTCCACTAGCACATCCGATTGCATGCTTAGCACCAGAAAATTTTGCTAAGTTTTCTTCAAACTCTTTAACCTTAGGCCCCATAATATACTGAGAAGTGTCAAGTACATCATGAATAGCACTATCAATTTCTGATTTATATCTTTGGTATTGTGCTTGTAAATCAATAAAAGGTACGTTCATATCAGCTAATTAATTCAACTTTATTATTTTTTAATTGGTATTTAGAATTATCAAAAAAATCAGTAGCAAAACCGTCATTAAATTCTAAACGATTTCCTGCCACACTTACCCATCCTTTATGAATTCCGGGAACACCATATATCATCTCAAAAGGCAATACATCTTTAGTCACAACACTACCAGCGCCTATTAAAGCATATTCACCTATGGTTATACCACAGACAACAGTAGAGTTAGCACCAATTGAACAGCCTTTTTTCAATAATGTTTTCTTAAACTCTTCTTTTCTTACAATAAAACTTCTCGGGTTGATAACATTAGTAAAAACCATGGAAGGGCCTAAGAAAACATCATCTTCAACTTCTACTCCTTCGTAGATCGATATATTATTTTGCACTTTAACACCATTACCTATAACTACATTAGGACCAACAACACAATTCTGTCCGAAAGAACAATTTTCACCAATAATAGATCTTGATAAAATATGAGAGAAATGCCATACTTTGGTACCTTCTCCTATTTTAACATCGTCATCAACAAACGAACTTTGGTGAATAAAACTCATATGAAATTATTTACAAAATGGGTGATAATCATCTTTTAAAGCTTCAACTTTTGCATTTCTCAAATGATGAACAATGTCAATAGATGGTTTAGCTTCTAACAAACCGAAACCATTTCCTTCTAATATCTTTTGATAACTGGTTGTATGTAAATCTGTAAAACCGCCACTAAATTCTAATTCGTCACCATCTACAGTTATAGAACGAAATGTTCTTTGTCCGCTAGCTTTAATGTGTTCTGGAATTAAATCATAATTCACACTCAAAAACCATCTTACTCTAGCATTCTTTAATTGCAAAAAACCAGCAGCTCTATCTTCTTGATTTAAATGAGAAACACTTTTCTGTACAGGCCCAAAAATCCAAGTTAGCATATCAAAAAAATGAATTCCAATATTACTTGCAATTCCACCAGACTTAGACATATCCCCTTTCCAAGAAGTGAAATACCAATTACCTCTACTAGTTAAATAACTTAAATCAACGTCGTAGATTTTATCTTTAGGACCATTGTCAATTTTTTCTTTTAATGCAATAATAGAAGGATGAAGTCTTAACTGAAGAATATTATTAATCATTCTTCCGTTATCTTTTTCAACTTCCAAAAGAGCATCAATATTCCATGGATTAAGAACCAAAGGCTTTTCGCAAATTGCATCGGCGCCATTTCTTAGAGCCAATCTAATGTGAGCATCATGCAGATAATTAGGAGAACAAATACTTACATAATCTAATGAAGTATTTTTTCGTTTAATCTTATCAAGATGTCTATCAAATCTTTCTGGCTCTGTAAAAAATTCTGCGTTTGGAAAGAAACTATCAATCACTCCAACACTATCAAATCGATCGAGGGCAGCAATTAAGTTATTACCAGTATCTTTAATAGCCTGCATATGTCTAACTGCGATATAGCCTGCCGCTCCTATTAAGGCAAAATTTTTCATCTTTATAATTTCCAAGTTGGTTTCTCTACAATTCCTTTAATATCAATTAAGATTAATTCACCATCACTAATTTCTTGGTAAGAATTATTTGTAATAGTCGTAAATTGATCATGAGCAACAGCAACAATTATTGCTGAGTACTTCTTATCTGATTTAAATGGATCATTAATGATTCCACTTTTATATGTTTTCTTTT
>Ga0233426_10000466_pt1 | contig 43497 bp, 44 predicted proteins | sample SI_118_April2016_6_FD_179875 | JGI IMG/M metagenome (GOLD analysis project Ga0233426, IMG submission 179875) | Seawater microbial communities from Saanich Inlet, British Columbia, Canada - SI_118_April2016_10_MG | ecosystem: Environmental > Aquatic > Marine > Inlet | place: Canada: British... | reverse complement strand
TTAGTAAACAAAGTGAAACACTTACTCATCCTCCTCTCTTTCCTTTTCCTTTCTTCTCATCTGCTTGGTCATTCTAAAAAAGGGGATACTCTTTATAGGTGGGGTGAATATCCTGATTACAAATGGCTGGAATTCGATGAAAAAGAAACTCACCCAAAGTATCAAGGTCGGGTAAAGGATGGAAAACCAAATGGTCTTGGTATTTTTATTTTCCCAGATGGAAGTAATTATGTAGGAAGTTGGAAGGATGGGAAACGAAATGGTCAAGGAACATACACTTACCATAGTGGAGACAAGTATGTGGGAAGTTGGAAGAATGGGAAACGAAATGGTCAAGGAACAGAGACTTTCAATGATGGAAGAAAGTATGTTGGGGATTACAAGGATGGGAAACAGTGGAACGGAATATTTTATGAAAATAACGGAAACATATTTGGAAAGTGGGCTAACGGAGCATATTTAGAACCATAACCCCACTCTACAAACAAACAAAAAAACTATGAAACACCTACTCATCCTCCTCTCTTTCCTTCTTCTCTCTTCTCTTCTAACTTCCTGTGAGAAAAATGGTCAAGGAACACAAAGAGATGAAGATGGTCTAACTTATGTGGGGGAATTTAAGGATGGGGAAGAGAATGGTCAAGGAACATTTAATCATCCTAATGGAAGTAAGTATATTGGGGAACACAAGGCTGACCAACCAAATGGTCAAGGAACAATGACTTACCCTAATGGGGAAAAGTGTGTAGGAGAATGGGTAAATGGAGGATTTCGGAATGGAAAATGTTACTACAAAAACGGAACAGTCCAATACAAGTATGTGAATGGGGTAATTTATGAGGGTAGTTGAAGAAAGTTTCAATTTTGAAGAATCGCAACATTAAATAAAAAGAGAAAAATATGTCAACAGAAACAAACTACGGAATCAAGCGTGAAGTAAATTATAGCTACGAAGAGGCAGTCGAAAAAATCACCTCAGCTCTCTCAGCGCAGGGTTTTGGCATACTCACAGAAATTGATGTTAAAGCAACATTAAAAAAGAAAATTGATCAGGACTTCACAAAATATGTAATCCTCGGTGCATGCAATCCAGGACTTGCTTATGAGGCATTATCAGAGGAAATTGACATCGGGCTGCTGCTGCCTTGCAATGTCATTGTTTATGAGCATCCGGAAAATGGAAAAACCGTGATTGGTGTTATTGATCCTGAAATTATGGTGCAGGCAACTGGTCGTACAGATTTGGTGGAATTCGCAAAGAATGTTCGTGAAAAATTACAAAGCGCAATTGATGCGATTTGAACTGAATCAGTCCATCCCACCGAACTCATTATCCTCGAGACAAAAGAATAAACTGCTTGAGCTTAACATGATACTCCTATAATGTATAAATCAGGTTATACTTTTAATGAATAGAACGCGCGATGCGACAAACAATAAATAAAAAAACTTTTTTTGCTCGAATTTTTGTCGGGGTACTTATAATGTTTTTTGTTATGGTTCCTGCTTTGTCCGCAATGTGTGTTTCACCCCAATCGGGTTTCCCAGCTGTTGTTGCTGCGGATAGCACTCTGCTTCCTCTTCCCGCAAAAGATTGCTACCTGAAAAACAGGCTCCATCTACCTCTTGATAAGTGGACTCAAAATTGCGGCTGGACAGCATCTCTCTTTTTTCCAGACATCCTCAAACCATCCGGTTTTGAGACTCAGTCTGTTCATTTCTCGCTGATTGTAAGCTCATCTTTAATCCCGGGTAAAAGTAAGCAAGAATTTAGATCATCTTCACAACACTCTTTGGCCAAGACAGGCAACTCCCCTCTTTTTGCACAGAAGACCGCACTCCTGATTTAAACGTTTCCAAAGTTGACTAAGTTTCACTATCGCAGTGAAGTACTTTTTTCACAACTGGAAGCGAACATCCTTTGAAAATCATAATTACTGCTGCTGTAACAATACTATTGTTAAAATCTTCTCTGCTGATGGCCAACAGTGGTCAAAGGATGGAAATAGGGGGCGATCATTCGATGGGTTGGTTTGGAGGAATGGGCTGGATTTCCATGATGTTTTTCTGGGGTTTAGTCATTTTGCTTATTATTGCTTTAATAAAGTGGATCATGACTCCAAAACCTAGCTCCACACTTTCCGCTTTGGAAATTCTCAAGGCACGATACGCAAAAGGTGAAATATACAAACAGGAATTTGAAAACAAAAAACAGGATTTAAGCTAAAAAGGAATACTATGAAGAATAATCAGCACAAACAGGCAGAGCAGAAAACAAAGAACAACCGATCTCCTAAAAAGAAGGAACCCCTTTGGCTGTGGGGAGGTCTGGCTCTTTTCATAATTATAGGAGCAGGAGCATATTTATATTATCAACCTCCAAGCAAACTTTCCGCAAAAGCTACACCAGCACAAATAGTACGTGGAGAACAAGTGTTTAGCGAAAACTGTCTCAGTTGTCACGGGGCAAAAGCCATAGGTGAAAATCCGGCACAGTCCCGTGGAGGTCAAAAGGCCGATGGAAGTTATCTCGCGCCCGCCTTGAACGGTAAAGGGCATGCCTGGCATCACCAGAATGAAGTGCTGTTCTCAACGGTAAAAGACGGTTCCGTCGCAAAAGATTCACCGATGCGGGGATTCAAGGGTAAATTATCAGATGATGACATTGTTGCGGTACTTCAATATGTTAAATCCTTATGGCCGGATGAAATTCAAGTGAGACATGCAATGCGCCCCTGATAAATATAATTTAATTTGTAGCTGGATTTTCATATTTTCTTCACTTTTCACTGCTAGAATCTATTAACTATCCATTAAATTTTAATCGATTTACAGAAATTAACTAAAAAGGAATATGGAAAACAAAGCAAATTCAAATAAATTACTGATTCTGATTATAATTGTGCTGACTGTTTTGATGATTCCACTGTTGATTTTCAGCGTGCAGATGAGCCAAAAAATTAGTGTTGCCAACAAAGACGACCTTAATCAAAAAATTGATGAAAGGTTAACAGAGTACCTTCAACAACAAGGTAATGAAACTGCAATTGTTGCAGGTTCATTGGATGAAAAATTGCTTGCACAAAAAATAGAGAAAGGCATTGAGAATTTTGTCCAACGACAAAGACTGGCGCAGCAGGAAGCACAAAAAACTCGTACACGGAATGCCGGAAATAAAGCAAAAGATGTCCGGAAGGTTTCAAAAACCAGGGATCATATCTTTGGAAATCCTGATGCAGAAATTACCTTAATTGAATACTCCGACTTTGAGTGTCCTTTTTGTAAAAGATTCCATCCTACCGCAAAAAAAATTGTTGAGTTTTACGAAGGAAAAGTGAACTGGGTCTATCGTCATTTCCCGCTTGGCTTTCATAATCCACTCGCACAAAAAGAAGCGGAAGCTACGGAATGCGCCAATGAATTAGGCGGGAACGTTATATTTTGGAAATATGCTGACTTGATTTACGAACGCACAAATTCCAATGGAAATGGCCTACCTGTAACATCACTGGCTCCATTGGCACAAGAAATAGGCTTGGATGAGGAAAAATTTACAGAGTGTCTGGAAAGTGGAAGATATACTGAACGAGTACAAGAAGACTTTCAAGAAGGAAGTAAAATTGGAATTACAGGAACTCTCGGTAATATTTTTCTGCATAATAAAACTGGGGAAACTGTGCTTAAATCAGGAGCATACCCCTTTGATGAACTTAAAATAATAATTGATAAAATGCTGAAATAGAGTTTTTTATGAAAAGATTGAAAGAAGTCCGCTTAAAGCTTTGGCTAATCTCATTGATCATCGCAACAATAGTTTTTGTGATGATGGGAACATTGACCGCACTTTGGCACAATCCGTATTTTATCCGTATGACACCAGTGACTGGCTGGGATTATCTCATCCTCAGTTTGGAATCGCTGCTGATTGGTTTGTTTTTCGGAATTCCTACACCACGCTGTGCCTCTAAAAAAGCAGGATTTGGAGGTGTTTTCGGATTTCTTGGTTTCGGATGTTCGATCTGCAACAAACTCCTTTTGCTGCTGTTTGGTTCCAGTTTTCTGCTCACATATTTTGAGCCGGTTCGTTATTACGTCGGAGCAGCAGGAATCCTAATATTTTCCTTCGCGCTTTATCAGAAAATGGCATTACCGTTATTGCAACCAGCCGATATAAAAACTGAGGTATGATTTAGAATTTTAGCCCTTTATCCTGTGCACCTCTTTTTACCTTTTATCAATCCTGACGTATTGTTGTTCCGGAAAGAGTTTAAAAACGAATGAAATAAATTCAACTCCGTAATTACCAAGACACATAGTTCGGAGCTACCTTCTGGATAGATACTCTTGCTTTGTGTGTCACCGTAACTTAGTACATGGTGACCATTCACCGATCTTGTCGTAGACAATTTCAGCGTGAATGACAAATTAGACGAATCGTCTGCATGCATAATCTTGAATCTTCACAAGATTCACATATTTTCTTCATATTTTCTTCATATTGTTTTGTTAAACTTTTAGTAACGTAAACACAATTTCATAAAGCTGAAAACGTTCTTAACAAATTTAAAAATGGATTTCATTACTGAAAATGACAGCTAATTTTTTTAACAAGAGAAGTTCAACCATCTCATTTGCAAAGTTACTGGTAGAACCAGTTACAGGATTTTCCCTGTTACTTGTTATTTTCTTTACCTTGTTGATGACTTTTTCAAGTTCAGAGTCTGAAGTAAACACCTATCTTATTATTGATACCGATTCGTCCTCCATTCCATATAATGAATCCGCTGACTGTCATTCAGGAACAAGGCCTCTAATAGGTTTCAATAAATGGAGTCGTCCACAACAGAAAACAGTTCCTGTTTCACTAAAACAATGTCTCAGGGACGATTACCCAAGACACAGCTATTACATTAGCAACAGCCCTCATAATAGTCTTGCTCTAGCTTCCTCACTTTTTCAACAAAAAATACTTTTGCAGATTTAGCGAATTTCCTTTTGATTTTCAGCAGTGGTTATTATCAACTAAACTAGCCTTGCAGGCTGTGTTTTCTTGAACCGTTTATGAGAATAAAAGGCAGATATATTCAGTAAATATTTCAGAAATTCAAAAATTAATATATTTCGCAAAAGAGGTTATATGAAAAAGAGACACAATAAAATCACCCATGAACAAATCCGCATTGCTCTTGAACAGTTTTACGTTCAAGGAGGCCACATTAATGTTCTGCCACCTCAAGATGTGTATGGGATTTACAGCCAAAATTATGCAGAAATTTTGGCAGAAGTTGAATCGTTTGATGAAGTGACTAATCTTCCCAATGATTTGGATTTTGCGCTCAAGAATTCTTTATACGTGAAACCCTTGCTTGACTCGCAGGAAATTTTGTAAAGAATCTTTCACGTTTTAGCAAAGTGAGGGCCTTGAGTAATGACTGTGTTCGAGCTGTTCCTGACAAATTTTGGACAGTGTTCCGATTGTTTTAAGCTCTGGAACTCCAAAAATTATGCCGGTGATGGCTCGGACTCTCATAAAATAAAGACTTTTCAATCTTCTTTCTATAGCGGTAGCAGGATTGTCCTGAACCATTAACGCAAAAATTAAAATTATTAAGGATTTATTTGAAAATGAAAACTAAAAATAACACTAAATTGCTAGCCCGATGGAGTATTTTGTTACTCTTTTGGATGCTGTTTGGAACGGTTGTCCAGAGTGCTGAAATAAATGAGACTGCTCTTCAGAATATGATTCGTGACTCTAAAGCAAGAGCTGCAATGGTGGAACAAGTACGAGAAGCAGTAGTACATATTCGCGTTGAAAAAGCTCTTAATGGCCCAGACAACAGCTTACATAATCCCTCCAGCCAAAATAATAATGGAGCAAAACAGTTTAAACAACAGAGGCTTGGCAGCGGTTCCATAATTAGTAAAGACGGTTATATTTTGACCAATAATCACGTCGTTGGAGGGGCAGACCGCATTTTGGTAAGACTGCATGATGGACAGGAATTCGAAGCCGAATTGATAGGAGCCGATCCTCCTTCAGACATTGCTGTGATTAAGATTCCAGCAAATGAGCTTAATCCTATTCAAATGGGTAATTCAGATGAGATGCAAGTAGGAGAAACAGTCATTGCCATTGGTAATCCTTTTGGATTGACCCTAACCGTCACTCTGGGCATCATCAGTGCCAAAGGTCGTTCCAATGTAGGCATAACAGACTATGAGAATTTTATTCAAACCGATGCTGCGATTAATCCTGGAAATAGTGGCGGACCATTAATTAATCTTGAAGGAAAACTAATTGGTGTTAATACCGCCATTTTCTCAAAAAACGGTGGTTACCAGGGAATTGGATTTTCGGTGCCGGTGAATATGGCGCAGATAATTATGCAGGATTTAATAGCAGAAGGAAAAGTTTCCCGTGGCTGGTTAGGTGTTGGGATCCAGGATGTTACTGCGGAATTAGCACAAGCATTTGGAGTGAAAAACACCAAGGGTTCATTAATCACAAAAGTGATGCCTTCTTCTCCGGCAGAAACTGCGGGGTTGATAAAAGGGGATATTGTTATTCGTGTGAATCAGAGAAAAGTCAAAAACAGCAGTCAACTCAGAAACTATATTGCTGAGGCAGGTGCATGGGCTGATGTGACATTGGAGGTGATTCGTGAAGGTAAAACGGAAATTATAAAAGTCACTCTCGATGAACTGAAATCCGCCTCAACGTCTACACCGCTTAAAACACAATCCTCGCTGGTTTTAGGCATACTTGTTCAGGACCTGAGTCCGGATGTGGTTAAACGTCTCGGATATGATCCCGGAACAGGAGTGGTGATCACTGAAGTCGAATCCGGATCCCCCGCTGCTCAGATAGGACTTAAGGCAGGAATGGTGATTGCGGAAGTCAATCGGCAGCCGGTCAGAGACGAAAGAGAGTTTCAGAACGCTTTGAAAAACATAAACATTAATCAGGGAGTTTTGTTGCTGATGGTGAGCCCACAAGGTTCGCAGTACATTATTATCAAATTAAGATAAAAATATAATTTGGCTAACAAAAGGACATGCGGATTTTTCAGCTATGTGGATCCATGAGTTGGCCAATTCTGTCATAATTTCGATTAAGAAAATCGAAAGCAGGACGAACAAGAATCTCAAATGAACTAATTATTATACAGATTTCATTCTTCAAGCGGTAGGAATATGGTAGCGGTAACCAACACCGTAAACTGAAACAATGCATTCTTCTACACCATGTTTAGCAAGTTTCCTGCGTAAATTTTTTACATGTGTGTCGATGGTACGGTCATAACCCATAAAATCGTAGCCTTGAACTTTGTTCAATAATTCTTCGCGCGTAAATACACGTTCCGGTCGTGACATCAGGACTTTCAACAAACCAAACTCAACAGGTGTAAAATCTACTTCTTTGCCCCTGACCCAAATTTGATGAGTTTCCTCGTCCAGTTTCAAGATACCTGCATTGAGCATATTTGCCGGAACCGCAGGCTGTGCGGCACGACGCAAAACTGCCTTTACTCTGGCTACTACTTCACGTGGACTGAAAGGTTTACTGATGTAATCATCAGCGCCTAACTCCAGTCCCAGCAAGCGGTCGATTTCTTCTGTTTGTGCAGTCACCATAATGATCGGTACTTGGGAAAATTGCCTCAACCCTCTGCAGACTTCAATTCCATGCATTCCCGGTAGCATCAGATCCAATAAGATCATCTCAACTTCATTTTTTTTAACCCATGGTATCACTTCATCTCCACGTAAAAGGATGTGGGTTTCATAACCAGTTTGTCTGAGATAATCCCTCAACAGTTCAGCAATTTTTATTTCATCTTCAACAATAAGTATTTTAGTCATGTTTTTATTCATTGTTTTTCATGATCTACTGTAGTTTCTATGTTAATCACCATACGCAAACCATGAGGTTCAACCGATTCCGCATGAATGCTGCCTCCGTGAGCTTCAATCAAATTTTTACAAATCGCGAGTCCAAGTCCACTTCCACCTGTTTCACGATTCCTGGAAAAGTCTGTCCGGTAAAAACGATCAAACAGATTGTTCAACGCATCTTTAGGCACACCCTGACCTGAGTCTTCCAAAATCAGCGTTAAACTATCCGCCGTAATTTTGCTGCGTGCTGTCAAAGTTGAAGGAGAGTTAACATAACGTACCACATTTTCCAGCAAGTTCAGGAAGACCTGCCTGAGTCGATCAGGATCAACCATCGCAGTTTTTCCTGATTGCTGGGGGAGTTGATTTTGAATAGTGATTCCACGTTCCGCCAGACGATCCGCATATTGTTCCAGAGCTTGTTGAAGAAGTTTGACTGGATCCAGCTCCACTTTACACAAATTTAACTGGCCTGCTTCGGCACGGCTGAGTAATTTTAGATCATCCACAATACGTGCTAAATGCAGTACTTCTGCATGAAGTGATTCAAAACGTTCCGGATTTGGTTCTCGAATACCGTCCTGCATTGCTTCGATTTCTCCACGCAGCACTGACAGTGGAGTTCCCAGTTCATGTGATATATCCGAAATCCATTGTTGACGTTGTTGTTCAAATGAATCCAGAGTTTCGGCCATTTCGTTAAAATCCGCAGCAAGTTGACCAAACTCATCAGACGAGTTGATTGTTACACGAGTATCAAAGCGCCGTTCTGCGATTGCAAGAGTACCTTCCGTTAATTTTCGTACTGGACGCAGCAGATAACGTGAAAGTAAAAAAGCAATCAATGCCGCGGTGAGAACGGCAGCAACAGCTAGAATTTTTAACATCCGCTGCTGTTGTTTCAAAAAGTGTGCATGTCGTGACTGCTCCATTGCCCCCTCAGTTACCATACCCAGCCAGCCGACAACTTTACCTTGATAGCGCAGTGCTTTAAATAAATCAGGTTTACGCTTCAACTTCGGACCCCAAAGCGGTTTTTGCTCTGCGTCCATTAAAATCAACATTTCACGCGTGCCACCGTTATTTGCAGAATTAGGCCTGGAATAACGAATTTGCGGTTCACCATTTCGTCTACGGTGTGGAAGCCGACGACGCATCATTTGGTGTTCCTGCATTAAACCTTTTCCCAAAAAAATCCATTCGGGAGAAATCATCATGTCAGGACCTGGAAAGCCAAGTTGTAAAAATTCATAGGACCTCGAAGGAGTCCGAAAACCCAAGCCCCTGAGCCAGCGTTGAGGTGATTGACCTTTGAGTTTCCAGCTTTTGGACTCAGCATATTCTGCTTCCAAAACAACGGCAACAGCCTCAAAACGTTCACGGTCAAATTCACGCACATATTCTTCAAAGTTTCTGGAAACACTGAAATGTATTGCACCAGCCATTACGCCAACAATAACTGCCGCGTTCAAAAGCAACACCCCAAATAGTTTCCAACTCAAACCAATTTTCATCATCGCACGGTAATAATTTCCATTTAACTAAATAGCTGTCAACGGACTCATAATTAATATTTAAAACTTTTTACTAAACAATTAACTTTGCTCAAAATTTAAAGAGCTACTGTTAGCCTAACATGAAAATGTGAACAAAATTTGAAGGAAAGCAAAAAACTTGCGAATATCTCAATTATTACTCATGCTATGTTTTTATTTTTCACTCACAAATATAATAACAATGCGACATTATTTTGCATACGGCTCTAACATGAGCGCACGGCGTATCCGCCACCGCTTAGGTTGGGCGCCTTCACGCATCGCTGTGACTCTTCAGGATTACCTGCTTTCTTTCAACAAACAATCTAGTGACGGTGGTAAAGCCAACATTAAAGTTTCTCCCGGAGATGTGGTTGAAGGTATTTTATATTTTGTCAAAGAGGCCGAGCTTTTGACTTTGGATGGCTATGAAGGTGTTGCCGAAAAGCAATACAAGCGTCAGGAATTTGAAGTCATGGATCTTTCCGGATGTCCGATACCAGCCGTTGCATACGTTGCTTTAAATACAGGACCTGAATCACGACCCACAGTCGAATATCTGAATTATCTCCTAGAAGGTGAACATCTGCTGAGTCCGGAATATGTTTCCAGGCTCGAAGAAATTGCGACTCTCTAATTTATTATTGTTCTGAAAATACCATGTCTTTAACTCTCAAAGATGATCTTAATTTTGCTCAAGATGGAAAGCACATTTCCGCGCTGAAAATTCCGCATTCAACAAATAGTTCCGGTTGGGGTTCACTGCTGTTGCCCGTGATTGTTCTCCGGAACGGTACCGGGCCAACTGTGCTGTTTACCGGAGGAAATCATGGTGATGAATATGAAGGTCCAATTGCGTTAAGAAAATTGGCAAATGAACTGAAAGCAGAAGACATTCAGGGACAAGTCATCATTGTACCTTATCTCAACTTTCCCGCTGTTTTGGCAGGAACTCGTCTTTCTCCTGTAGATGGACAAAACATGAACCGCTCTTTTCCAGGAAATCCTGATGGTTCAATGACACAGAAAATAGCAGATTTTGTCTATCGTGAACTGGTAATGAGAAGTGATGTGGTGCTCGATTTTCATTCAGGTGGAAACTCAATGATTTTTGAACCATGCACTGTTTTGCATAAACTGGAAGAAACAGCACAGTTTAAAAAAACTGTGCTTGCAGCAAAAAGTTTTGGTGCACCTGTAAGTCTTGTGCTTCAGGAACTGGACAGCAAAGGCATGCTTGATACTGCTGTTGAAAATTCCGGAAAAATATTCTTTTCCACAGAACTTGGCGGGGGTGGTTTTGTCAGTCCTGAGACACTCAAAATTGCGGAAAACGGAATCCGTAATCTGCTGCGTCATTTAGAAATTCTCCCACCAGACGAAGAACCTGTTCCGGAAACACGATTCATGCAAACTCCTGATTTCGATGGTTATTTGATGGCTCCTCAAGAAGGTCTTTACGAAACTTTAATTGAATTGGGAGAATCCGTTACTAAAGGGCAAATCATCGGCCGCATTCACAGTTTAACTCAAATAGAAGCTCCGGCGCTGGAAGTTCGTGCGCAAATAGACGGTATGCTAGTCACACGAGCAGGTCGTGCTCACGTCAAAGTCTGGGATACGATTGCCGTGATTGCTACTGATTTTGACGTTACAGAATTTGACAATAACACTACCGTTTAGCTATTTAAAGCGGTTTGGATGCGCTGTCTGGTCCCATTCACACCGTTCATCCCAATCATTGCGTGAGGCGCATGCAGTTGGAGCTGGACGGTAATTGCAGTAATAATTAGCTCCTTCTGCAAGTCCGGAAGAAATTGGAACTTTGTAGGTCCGTCCGTCCGCAAAGGTTGCCCAGAATCCCCATGAAGTAGTCCTGAATCTTTTGAGTTTAACGCGGCGTGAAGGAGAAATATACTGATAATACGGAGCGGTAAAAACCAAAGCACAGAGTTCAAGAACTCTTTGCTGTTGGCCGGTAGGATAATTATAATTTGAACTGCTTCCTAAACTGCCGCATGCGCCTAGGTAAAGAGTCAACAAAAACCAAACGACAATACGATAAAAGACAAAACTTAATCGGGAATCTAAATTCAATTTGATTTTTCCTGATTCATGGTGCGAGAAGGGGGACTCGAACCCCCACACCTTTCGGCACCAGATCCTAAATCTGGCGTGTCTACCAATTCCACCACTCTCGCTTCCAACTAACTTAATACTTTCAATATTTTAAATATTTTATAAGATATCATAAATATTAGTATGTACTAATATAATGTCGCATATCTGTCACAAATCTGAAAGGCATTAGCTTCATCCCCCAAATTTCGGCCCCATCTTACTAAAACTCTTTTTGCTCTTGCAGTTAAACCGACCTTTCTAGCTTCTTCTGTTTTTTAGATCCAGGCGATTAATTTTTTCTCAAAAATATCTTTCTTTTGAAGTCGAAGCATTTCTCCAGTACGGAATCCAGTATCAGTTGCTACTATGAAGTAGTCAAGATAATCGGGAGTCCAAGAAAAATCAAAGTATTATAGTTTTTTATAAGCGGCAGTTAGCTTCATGGGGAAGTCACTTTCGAATGACTATTGGACTTGGTGCATCTCTTTAATATGCTGCTGAAACGACTGAATCTCTTTTTCTTTTCTTTGTTCATCCCAACCTTTCAGTTCTGCCATCAAGGTTGCCACTTCAGAGGTGGCTGATTTTCCTTGATCAGCACCCCAACCCAGCCCAGTCCTGCGTAGTAAAATATCTGCTAGGTAAATAGGCTGTTCTTCTAAGATTATTTTTTTAATTATATTTTCTGAAATTTTCATGTCAACTGATCTTGCTTGGCTATTGCGAAGGAGTTGAGTCACTTCGCTTGAACAAGATGAAGGGCTCTGTTTTCGCAATTTTGGAACACACCTCTTTGATACTGCTTTCAGCATTTTTTTTGCAATGTGACGGTAATTCCAAATAGGACCACCAGTGAGCATCAAAACATTTGGAATCCCATCTGATTCTAAATCATGTACAACAACCTCACGACTACCTTGAGGATCACTTTCGTCAAACGTAACTGGTTGAATACCTGCATACGAATACTTAATATCCGTTCGCTTAAGATTTAGTTCTGGAAATGCATAATTGACCTCTCCAAGTAGCCACTCAGTCTCATCTTTTGTAGCCTTTACTTCATCAAGCTCACCATCATATGGGGTTCTGTTAAGCCCGATATAGTGCATTTCATGCCAAGGCAAGAAGTACATTGGTTCGTTTGCTCGATTGATGATCATTATTCCACACTCAGAAAATTCTTCAGGAAGTTTGACTACTATGTGTGCGCCTTTCAATCCGGTCACTTTGTCAGGAATGCTGGGTTTCATCGTTTGGTTAACACAATTCCCCCAAGGGCCTGTGACATTCAGAATAAACTTGGTTTTTACATTTACTTCTTTAGCTGTTAATACATCCTTAAGTGTTACTTTCCAACCGTCATCTAGTTGTTTAGGTTGATGCATTAATGTGTAATTTCTAACAGTTGCTCCCAACTTTTCAGCATCACGAATCGTATCAACAACTAACCTTTCTGCAGAAATAAATTGGTAATCTTTAAAAACAGAAACACTTTGCAGTTGCTCTGAATCTCTAAACCATTTTTTGAATGCTACTTTTTGCAAATTCTTAACTGAAAATCTTTGGTACTCCAGTGAATTATCATGTGGTCCTAACAGATTCAATAATTTAAAGGCAGAATCGATTTGCCACGAAAGATAAGGTCCATCTTTATAAATAGGGAAATAAAATGGAAAAGGTCTAACTAATTCCTTCATTGATAATGAAATATCACTTCTTGCAATCATGGCTTTTCTTGCATTTTGGCAGGCAAGAAAGAATTTGCTTGGATGGAAAACAAAGTCCCAAATGGATTTTCCAGGAGCTAAATATCGTAAACCGCAATGTAGAATTCGACTGGACTTACTGGTTGCTCCTCCAGCAAAATCTCCCTTGTCAATAATCAAAACTCTGTATCCAGCGGCAACTAGTTGTTGTGCGACACCAGCACCATTTATTCCTGCTCCAACCACAATTACATCATATTCTGTGTCAGATAGTTCTGATAATTCACAACGGTTCATTTTCAAAAGCTCAACAAATACTAATCTTTAAATTTTTTAATCTTTTTGTTTCCAGGAAGCTTTGATGTGACCTTCAATGATCGTATCAGCAAGCACAGAGTTCACGATAAAACTATTTCGATAATCTTCCAGTGATTTTAGTTTGGTCGCAAAGCCAAGTATTTATCAAATACCATTTTAGCCTACATCCTTTTTTACACTGGTACCATTGACATATTGTACCATTAATAATATATCAATACTTTCGTTGAAAAAGACAACAAATTATATTTAAGATAATCATGAGTCATTCAGGATCTTGAAATGATAGTCCATCTTAACATCTTCACTTCCGGAATTACCCCACTTCATACAATAATAACCCCTCTTTTCTGCTTGAAATGTGTTTTCCATTTCACTGACAGAATCTTCTTTGACCGGATAGTACTGCTCACCTTCTTCATGATAATGGAGGTTAAACGACAATGCTCCGTTCGAATTAAAACCATACTCCATTTGCTGAACAGGGCTAAGATCAACACACTTTTCAAAATATCGTTTAGGCTTCAGTTTGATTGAAACAATCGCTTCGTTTTTCTTCGATAAATTATGCGGCATATTGCCTTCATGTTGTTCCTCAACCCAGATTGTAAAAAAATAAAGTAGCAAACCTGCAATTGCAAAAGAGATCGAGTAACGTTTAAGAAGTTCCATTTGATGTATTTAACTCAGAGTGTCAGGTAAAATTGTTCAAAATAGTTATTACACTGCCTTGTGCATGAACTGAATTACAGTTCGTTGTCTGTTAAATAGTTTTCGATAAACAAATCAAGACGTGCCTCGTAACTATTTTCAACAACTAAATCCGCATACTGTTTTGTGGGTTGAATCTGCTCAAAAAAAACTGGTCGTACAAACTTTAAATATTGATTAAGACTGTACTCTGCGCTAACCTCGTAATCCTTCATATCTCTCAGACACCTGCGGCTGACGGCCACATCTAAAGGTGATTCCAGATAAAAGGCAAAGGAAAGTAACTGGCGGATATTTTGATAGAGCAGGACATGTAAACCTTCAATAATCAGATATTTGTCAGGTACAATTTCCGTAAACTCAGTCGCACGTTTTCCTGTTTCATAAACAAAACTAGGTTTCTGTACTGATTCTCCAGAAGACAACTGAGCTAAATGCTGTTGATAAAGTTTAAAATCGAAAGCTTGTGAGCTATCGTAATCATACTGATCAGAAGGAATGTGATCCGGCCGGTCATAGTAGTAACTGTCCAAAGGCAGCACTACAGTTTTTGGCAAACGCTCAACCATTAATGCAGTAAAAAGCGTTTTCCCGCAACCGGAGCCGCCAGCTACCGCAATAATTTTCATTTTTCTTCTGCTCCTACAAATATACTTTTATCTTTTAATGAGTCTAAATCTTTGGTTTCTCCACTTTCCATTTCTTCCGCAATATCCATTACAGTTAAATATCTCTCAAGTGGTTTTGATCTTTTATTAGCAAGTGCGTCCTTTTTTTGCTGTAATTTTTCCTGTTCCAGAAAATCCCAGACATGAACTACCTTGCCATTGCGTGTAACAGTTATCTCGCGAATTTCTTTTTCAGAAAAACCTGACTTTGATGCTGCGTCCATCAGGTTCTGCATATCTGCTTTAAACTTTAGCCTCTCTTTTTCCGCAAGGAGTTCTTTTTCATCTTCTCTAGCGGAACTCTGGGCCTGCACTTGTTGAACTGAAAAGTTAGTTTCCTGCCAGAAGAGAAAGATTGCCGGAATTAAAAACAGAAACAAAATTCGTTGCATCACTATGTTTTTGAGTATGAATTATGCATGATTACTTTGCGAAACAAAGGAAACGCAAAACCTTGTTGAATTATCATGCAATCCTTGAGCAAAATTGATCCTGGTTGTTCTGCTCATTTGCTGAGTCGGCAGTTTGGTTTTTTGCTTTTTAGATAAATTTACAGCTTGTCCCCATTTCAATTGAATTTTCAGTGTATCTTAAATCAGTAAAATTTCAATCTCGATTTTTCCTGTTGCTACTGTTGCTCTTACTGCCACTGTTGTTTGCAGCATGTACAGAAGATGTAAAAATTCACAAATCGGCTCTGCGTTATTTTGATGAAGGTAATGCAGCTTTGAAACATCGAGACTATCAAGTCGCAATTTGGAACTACCAGAAGGCTATCAGTTTAGACAGTGAATCGCCAAATTTTCATTATAATCTTGGTTTAACCTACTATGAAATAGGCAACTATAGCGAGTCTCTAGATTCATTCAAACATGTAGAATTACTTGTACCGAGCCAAACAGCCACATATTACAATATCGCACTGGCGCACTATAAAATGTCCAACAGCCGTTTGGCGGACATTTACTACAATCGTTACCAGGATATGCTCAGCTTAAGAAAAGCTCAGCAACGTTTAGTTGAAGCGCGTAAAGAACAAGAACTGGATGCTAAAATTAAAGCCACTGAAGCTAAACCAAAAATATTAAAAAAAAGTTCAACCCTCACGAAAAAGAATCCTACCTTAAAGAAAAATTCCGATACAGGCAAATTAACAATTCCTGGTTGGGAGTAGCCATTTGAATGGCCACTTTATTAGTGACTCAATTAAAAGCACATCACAGAAATCTTCCAAAAAAGCTCTGTAAAATTATAGACAATATTTTTTCTTGCTGTAATCTCTACTAATTGATTCCTTGAGTCTTTGAGTTTGAAGAGCTAGCATTAAAGCTTTAGCACTTACGTCTCCTTATACCTACAGAACAGCGAAAACAATGGCTTCTATTCAGAAAAACTATCTGCATCAATTTGAACTGAAATACGGAAGCAATCCTCATCAAAAACCTGCCGCGATTTATTCTCTAGAAGGAGACGAACTACCTTTTTCTGTCCTGAACGGTCAACCGGGGTATATCAATTTACTGGATGCAATCAACGCATGGCAGTTGGTAGCGGAACTAGACGAAGCACTGGAGCTTCCGGCGGCAACTTCCTTTAAACATGTCAGTCCAGCAGGTGCTGCTGTGCATGTACCTCTTGATGAAACTCTGCGTGAAATTTATGGTTGTCAAAACCAAGAACTTACACCGTTGGCAACTGCATATATCAGAGCACGCGGAGCGGATCCTTTGTCATCTTTTGGAGATTTTATCGCACTCAGTCGTAAGGTCGATGTTCAGACAGCTGAGATTATCAGAAAAATGGTGTCTGACGGAATTATAGCACCTGGATATGATGAAGATGCCCTTAAACTTTTAAAAGAGAAAAAAGACAGTAAATATATAATTTTAAAAGCAGATCCGGAATTTAAATCTCCAGAACTTGAGTTCAGGGAAGTTGCCGGAGTAGTTTTTTCACAACAGCGTAACACCATGAAAATCAATGAAAATTCCTTGTTGACTGTAGTTGTAACGAAAAACACAACTTTGACGGATGCCGCACGTCGTGATTTAGTACTCGCCTCAATCACCTTAAAATATACTCAGTCTAATTCTGTGGCCTATGCGCTGAATGGACAGATGATCGGCATCGGTGCAGGACAGCAAAGTCGTGTAGACTGTACCAAACTGGCAGGACGGAAAACAGACGTCTGGTTTTTACGGCAGCATCCTAAAGTTCGGAATCTGCCTTTTCATGAACAAGTTGGTAGTGTTGAACGTACAAATGCCCGTATTCTCTGTATAGAAGGAGGGATGACTGAGCCTGAACTACGTGCCTGGAAAAGTCTTTTCAAAGGTCCCACCGAAGCACTTTCTATGGTTGAAAAAGAAGAATGGCTCACTAAACTTGCAGGTGTCAGTTTGTCTTCAGACGCTTTTTTTCCTTTCCGTGACAATATAGATCAGGCTTCCAAACGCGGAGTTGATTATGTTGTTCAACCAGGCGGCAGTAATCGTGACCAAGAAGTAATCGCTGCAACGGACGAGTATGGAATGGTGATGCTCTTTTCGGGAATAAGGCTTTTTCATCACTGATTGTTTCAATTGCTGAAAACGTAACGACAATAATAACAAGCACATATTTTTTACAGAATTAATTCAGGAGGTATTTTGATAAAATTGTATGAATTAGCAGGTGCAGAAGAAAACAGAAGATTCAGTCCTTATTGCTGGAGGATACGTATGTCGCTGGCACATAAAGGTTTGGCTGTCGATTGCCTGCCGTGGCGATTTACAGAAAAAGAGAAAATTAAGTTTTCCGGACAGGAACGGGTTCCAGTATTAGTCGATGGAGATCATACTGTCAGTGATTCATGGCAGATTGCAAAATATCTCGAAGCGGAATATCCGGATGCACCTTCCTTAAAACTGGAAAACGGTGAAGTGCTTTTTGTTAAATTTTGGGCTGAGACAGTCATGAATCCTCTACTGGTGAAATTCCTTTTGCTTGATATTCACGATAGCCTAACTGCAAAAGATAAAATATATTTCCGTGATAGCCGTGAAAAACTCTTCGGAAAAACGCTGGAAGAAATAGTTGAAGGTCGTGAGGAACGTATGCCAGACTTTCATAAAACATTGACACCTTTAAGGTTAACTTTTAAAAAACAGCAATTTGTGGCAGGAGGAAGTCCTGGATTTTCAGATTACATTGTTTTTGGCGCCTTTCAGTGGGCACGTTGCATTTCTGATTTTTCTCTGCTTCAGCCAGATGATCCAATCTATGAATGGCGCCAACAAATGCTTCGCCTCCACGACGGACTTGCGGGGAATGCCGTGGGATATTCGGTCTGAAAAAGATTCCACTAATCAAAACTTAAAAAAGATTTTTATTAACAAAACATGTCAAACAATAATTCTACTCCAGTTCAGGCAACTGATTTTATCCGTAATATTATTCGTGAAGATTTAGCTTCAGCTAAACATCAGCAAATCGTAACCCGTTTTCCGCCTGAACCAAATGGTCATTTACACATTGGCCACGCAAAATCGATTCACCTCAATTTCGGAGTTGCAAATGAATTTGACGGAAAATGCTTCATGCGTTTCGATGATACAAATCCAGTCAAAGAAGATGAGCAGTATGTAGAAGGCATCTTAAAAGACGTACGCTGGCTAGGTTATGACTGGGGTGAGAGTCTGACACATGCATCAGATTATTTTGAACAGCTTTATGAGTTTGCGGAAGAGTTGATCCAAAAAGGCAAAGCCTATGTTGAAAGCCTGAATGTGGAAGAAATCAAGGAGTTTCGCGGAACACTGACAGAACCAGGAAAAGACAGCCCATACCGTGAGCGTAGCGTTGAAGAAAATATGCTGCTCTTCAGGAAAATGCGCGAAGGCGAGTATGAAGACGGCTCCATCGTTTTACGGGCCAAAATTGACATGTCATCGCCGAATATTAATCTTCGTGATCCGGTTCTTTACCGAATCCGTAAAGTTTCACACCAGCGCACTGCAGACAAATGGTGCATTTATCCGCTCTATGATTTTACGCATGGTTTATCGGATGCGTTGGAAGGCGTAACTCATTCGCTCTGCACGCTGGAATTTGAGGATCACCGACCTTTATACAACTGGATTCTGGCTGAAGTGAGCGCACCGTGCCTGCCCAGGCAAATAGAATTTTCGCGACTGAACCTGCGCTACAGTGTCTTGAGTAAACGCAGACTGATTCAACTGGTTGAAGAAGGACACGTTGAGGGTTGGGATGATCCACGAATGTTAACACTTTCCGGGTTGAGGCGTCGAGGTTATCCTGCATCTGCAGTACGTTTATTTTGTCAACGTATCGGAATTTCCAAAAGCGCTAACAATATTGAAATGAATGTTCTCGAAGATTGTGCACGAGAAGAACTGGACAAAACCGTACCCCGCGCCATGGCGGTTTTAAAACCTTTAAAAGTTGTCATTACAAATTATCCGGAAAATCAAACCGAAGAATTTGAACCGGCACGTCATCCGAAAAACCCAGAAATGGGAACACGAAAAGTTCCTTTTTCAAGAGAAATTTACATCGACCAGGATGATTTCAGGGAAGACCCTCCGCCGAAATATTTTCGGCTTTCTCCCGGAAAAGAAGTCCGCTTGCGTTACGCTTATGTAATCCGTTGTGATGAGGTTATTTATGAAAATGGTGAAGTGGTGGAATTACGCTGCACATACGATCAGGCGACACGTTCCGGTGCAAAAGCAGAAGGTCGTAAAGTAAAAGGTATTATCCACTGGGTTTCCGTGCAACATTCTGTAACTGCACAAATTCATTTGTACGATCGGCTTTTTGCGGCCCCATATCCCGGACGTGATGATCCAGCAGGAAATTTTATCAATGACTTAAATCCGGAATCGGTTGAGATTATTGCTGACTGTAAAGCTGAGCCTGAATTAAGTACTGCAAATCCAGAGGATGTTTTTCAATTTGAACGCGTCGGTTATTTTTGTGTCGATGCAAAAAAATCACGTCCGGATGCATTGGTCTTTAACCGGACAGTAACCCTGCGTGACACATGGGCCAAACTGGAACAGGAGCATTCCGGACAGAACTGAAAGACATGAAAAGATGGTCAATCCAACGTTGCATCAACTTTCAAAATTAACTCTTTTTGGTTTAGCTTTTTTCAGTTTCAGCTTTGGAACTCCGGCTTTAAAGGTTTTGGCCTTTGACGATGCTGCAGAAATAAATCACTCTTACCTGAATCAGGAAAATTTTCTTGATATCAAGTCCTATCAATTTAATAAGTTACGTGAAGAAGAATGGTATGAAAGTAGCGGAGGATGGCGTCTTACCGGCGGCAGTCTGGGCTTGGACCTGCTTTTTTCGCAGCTTGAAGTACGTTTGCCTCACTCCCTTTCTGAAGATACCACCGTTATTTTTCTTGCAAAGCAGCAGGAATTTTACGAAATAAAACCCTTCCGTTATCAAGTAGAAGTAGAATGGCGTCCTTACGATTTGGCGGCATTTTCACTGCTTGGCATGCCTGAATATGACAAACGTAAAGCAGACCAGGGCGCAAGTGTCACTCTGGGTAAACGTCCATGGAATTACTTGCGTTTCCAAAAATTGTTTCAGGATTTGTACTATAACGAAAAAAACTTTTACGACAATTCCTACTATTCTCCTCATCCAATTGAGAATTATCTGGAAGGCGCGTTTCGCATAAATAAATGGCGCACACGCTTCAGTCATTTGCTGGATAAACCGTTTAAACAAGTTTTCCCAAAAAAGGAACTGACTGTCACCTACAAAGGACAGGACAGTAGTGCAGTGCTGGATTATCATTACGGAAAGCAGAGTATGGCCGGACTTAGCTGGCGCAGCTTTGATATTCGTAAACGTCGTGAAACAACAATTACGACTGGGACTGCATCTCCGGATAATCGTGAGCAACAACTGCTTTATAGGTCTACGGATTTATATTGGCTGCATCCTTTAAGTGAAAAACTTCACGGCACACTAGGTCTACGTGAAGACCGTTTTCAAAATATTTTTCGTCAACTCGATCTTGCCCTGGACGATTATGATTTTCATTTATGGACAGTCCAACTTTACGGAATTTTGCGTCATCAAACTGAGACGGACAGATTTTGGGAATATGGACTTTATGCAGGTGATACCGACAAAGTTACGGACTATCTCAGTGCAGAACAACAGGATAAAACACGCAGAAAAACTGAGGTTAAATTCCGTGTCAGCTGGGAATTCCAGGATTTGAACAAGGAGTCTGCATTGATGTTAACCACCAGTTGGAACATGGATGATTTTTTCAATGACTTCTGGGATGGCGGAAATATTTCTTATCAACGGATTTTCTAAGTAATTTTCGGATGCTAAAACGGACAGCCGGTTTCTAATTAAACTTTAGTATTTCCACTTTGTTTTTCATCGAGCTTGGTACCGATACTACGTGCCTGCGCACCTTTCTTTTGTGCGAGCAGACAAAGGTAATCATGCCCGATAGTTGCAGCCGCCAGTGCCGTAATTTCTGCATGGTCGTAAGCCGGTGCAACTTCCACAATGTCCATCCCAATTAAATTTAGATCACCCAGCGAATGCAGAATTGGCAGCGCTTGGGCGGTACTCAATCCACCCACAACCGGAGTTCCTGTCCCAGGTGCAAAAGCTGGATCAAGGCAATCTACGTCAAAAGTTATGTAAACTGGATCACTTGATTTCACAATATCATGTATAAACTTATTTACTTCCTGCACTCCATGGGTATGAATCCAGGGCGCATGCAGAATGTTGAATCCGTGTGTACTATTGTTTTGGGTACGAATTCCAATTTGCACCGATTTTTCCGGAACAATAATACCTTCACGCGCGGCCCGCAAAAACATAGAACCATGATCAAGCCGTTCTCCATCATCGTCCCATGTGTCAGAATGCGCGTCGAAATGAATCAGTGAAATCGGTCCATGAATTTTATGGTGTGAGCGTAACAACGGGTAGGTGACAAAATGATCTCCACCAAAACTGAGTAAAGAAGTTCCCTGCTTTAGTATTGTGTCAGCGTGTTTTTCGACCTTTTCTACAAGATTTTGAGGATAACCGTAATCCAGCCAGACATCACCATAATCCACAACTGACAAATGATCAAAAGGATTGAAATTAAATGGAAAGCCATCGAGTGATGCGACTTCGGTCGATGCTGCGCGAATTCCGCGAGGTCCAAAACGGGCTCCGGGACGATTACTCGTTGCACTGTCGAAAGGAATTCCGGTTACTGCTACGTCAACTCCAGTCAAGTCACGAGTGTATTTCCTGCGTAAAAAACTGAGCGCGCCCGAAAATCCCATATCGTTTGAACGGCCGTATAAATCATCACGCCGAAATGCTCCATCACCCACAGTGTTCATATTTTTCCTTTATAATATTACTTTTTTAAATAGTTTAATTTTTCATACCTTTTTTCAAAGCCTCAATTGTGTCGATCAATAAACGGCCCTGTCCAACTTCATGAAAACGGAGCAACGCTACCCCTTGCCAAAGAGCAATGCCTGAAACTGCTGCGCAAGGAATATCACGTTCTGCACAATTTAAGCTGCGTCCCTGAGAAACTCCCGCCAGAAAAGATTTCCTGGAAGGTCCTAGCAACAAAGGTAAAGCGAATTCATGCAGCTCTGAAATTCTCCGGATGACCTCAAAACTGTATTTAGCCTTTCCACTGATAAAAAAGCCCATCCCTGGATCAAGCACAATTTTTGATTTATGAATGCCATGTAATTTAGCAAACTCCAGACGTTCCCGGAAAAAACTCTTGAGGGTGTCCAGCACATCCACGTAATCTGAATCCTGCTTACTTGTACGCGCAGAACTGTCTTTGGAAAACATTAAAATCACAGGCACTTGATATTCCGCGATCACTTTTGCCATTTCTGTATCACCACGCAGGGAGGTTACATCGTTGACGGCATCGGCTCCGGCATCCAGTGCTTGGCGCGCAACTTCTGCTTTCCAGGTGTCAACTGAAATCCAAATTTCGCTTTCCGTGCGAATCTTTTGAATGAGCGGAATCACACGCTGCAGCTCTTCATCCAGCGATACATCCGTACTTCCTGGTCCGGATGATTCACCGCCAATGTCGAGCCAGTCTGCACCGTCTTCAATCATTTTTCGGGCCTGAGCAAGAGCGGCATCAAATTTGAAAAAAAGAGAGCCGTCAGAAAAAGAATCCGGAGTGGTATTCAGAATACCAATCAGGCACGGACGTTCCAGTTTTAATGATTTACCTCTGGAATGCAGTGTGAGAAATGGCAGTTCAAACGGTGCTGGGAACATCTGTCTTTTTACGAATAATTATAAAATATAAAAAAATGATTCTCCATTACAAAGCCTGTTTGCTAAAATACTCAACTCAAAAACTGAAGAATTACTAATGTTGTCTTCCGGACTTGGTAAATATATAGCGCCGACATCTCTCGGAGCAGGTTACGCAATGACCAAAATGCTTTCTCTGCGTGCGCTGGAGCCAGAGTTGGCAATTGCTCAGGATTTCACTTATCAGTTTCTGGCCGGAGTCCTCCTAGGTTTCGCGCTGCGGCCAGTTACAAACCAAATCTATTGGAAAAGATCAACTTCAATTCTCTTTTTCTCAATGTTTTTACTGATCCTCGGACCGCTTGGACAATTATTGCGACACAGAATTTGGGGCATTCCGTTTGATGATACTTTTTGGCTGCTCCTGATGGCTGAAATTAGCGCGGCACTTGTTGTCAGTATTTTAGCAACTATCCTGCTTCCTGCTCAACAGCAAAACATTAGTCCGGGTTTACTTTGGAGGAGATTTAAAAAAGAGTTAACCCTTGCCGGATTACTAAAGCTGTTCGGTTGCGGTTTGCTTTACGCATTGTTATTTCTGACTTTTCAAAGCAGCTTTGATGAAAGTTTTACTTCACCGTTCTGGCTAGTACGACTGGAGGAATTATTAAGTTTACCGCCAACTTCAGCGCTGGAAAAAATTATCCTGCTGTGGGGGCAAGGACTCCTCAATGCTCTGATACTGTTGCCATTACTCCTTGTTTTTCTGCGTGAAAAGGTAGAGCTGATTGTAGTCTTCGGTTCACTTTCATTTGTAGTAGCAGTTTTTTCACCTGCCTTTGCCAATTTTCAACGTATAGAACCGCTACTACTGGTCGATCAAGTTTTCATCGGTTTTTGTCTACAATTCCTTTTTGTAAGCGGAACTGTTTTTTGTTTTGGACGTAATCTAAAATAAGAGTTACGAATAGTTTTTTCTGAACGGCCTAGAGCAACTCAAAAGCAAAGAAATATATGAATTTATTCGCAGAACGAAATTCCAGAATTGATACCGAGAACGCATTCAAAGTCGGACCGCATATTGTTCGCGTAGAGCAACAAAATTCCGCGGTCATAAAGTTGAATTTTGGTGAACCAGACTTTTCGGTACCGCAACATATCAAGGCGGAAATCAAGCGCCAACTGGATCTGGACAATACCAAATATTGTGATCCAAAAGGTTTGCTTTCCCTGCGTCAGGCAATCAGCAAGCAAATCAATGAAACACGTGGTTTAAAAACTAATCCGGAACAAGTGGTTGTTTTTCCGGGAGGAAAACCGTCTATTGGTTTGGCTCAACAGGTCTACTGTGAACCTGGAGACGAGGTGATTTATCCGAGTCCTGGCTTTCCAATTTATGAATCTTTCATTCGTTATGTCCGTGCTGTTCCGGTACCGCTGCATCTTGAGGAATCCACAAATTTTACGTTTTCTCCGGAACAACTGGAACATTTAATTACGCCCAGAACCAAACTGATTTACCTCAACTTTCCTTCGAATCCGACAGGAGGAGTAGCCGGAAAGGCGCTGCTTGAAGCAACCGCCAAAGTTATTTTGGAACGTTGTCATCCAAACGTACGAGTTTTTTCCGATGAAATCTATGAAAACATTATTTTTGACGGACAACAACACCGCTCAATTTCCTCTGTTCCAGAAATGTCGGAGCGTACAATTATTGCTGGCGGATTTTCAAAAACTTATGCCTGGACAGGCGGGAGAATCGGTTACGCAGTTTTTCCGACTGTGAAAGAAGCAGACGTTTTTAAAACTCTTAACATCAATTATTTTTCCTGCGTTACACCCTACAATCAGGAAGCTGCCAGAGAAGCTCTGGAAAATCCAATTTCCAAAGATGCTGTGAAAGAGATGGTGAAAATTTTTGAAGCCCGCCGTAATTCGATTTGGGAGAAACTCAATGATATTCCTGGTATCACTTGCCAAAAACCAGGTGGTGCGTTTTACTTATTTCCAAATATTTCCGGCGTTTGTGAAAATCATGGACTCATCGAAAAGCACCAACTTCTCAGCAAAGAGCAGCAAAGTTCTCCGGCCAACATTTTTCAGATGTTTGCGCTTTATGAGCATCAAGTCGCAGTACTGGACCGTAAATCTTTCGGACAAATCGGTGCTGACGGAAAACACTTCCTGCGACTTTCTATAGCCGCGGATCAAGCTGTACTTGAAGAAGGTGTCCGGAGATTAAAAGCAGCCAGCGATGACCTTTCCGGACTGGATAAATTTATAAAAGAACGCCCCGATTTACTTCCTGCCTGATTTTTTTACTCGATTTACTTAATTGTGCAGATTTTCTTTGCCGAATTATTTTCTGCTAAGACTTAAGAAAACAACTTTGACCTTCATATCATCAGGGTCAATGCCAGGAACTTCTTTCAAAACCGCCGGCCATGCTTTCGCTGTTAAGTATTTAGAAGAATTATTGCCTTCAGCAGAGATCCTGACAGCTACGTGATTGAACTCAACGAACCACTAAGCTGAGGTTACCCAAATGCAATGCTAATTTATAGCAAAGCTAGTTATAGAGGATTTAAATTATTTCTAAAAATGCTATAATAATGAATTAACTGGGAAATTTTTCTCAATCTCTCAGTTTGCAGCATTTACAACTCGACCCAGCACAGGGAACGTCTTTTCAGTTAAGACCTGACGCAGTAAAATAATTAAATAAAAAGGATATTAATGCAGGAAATTAATCATTACGACATTATTGTAATCGGCTCCGGTCCTGCTGGTGAAAAAGCTGCCATGCAGGCCAGCAAACTTAAAAAACAGGTAGCGCTCATTGAAAAAACACCGCGTCTCGGCGGAGCTTCACTACACACCGGTACAATACCTTCAAAATCACTGCGTGAAACCGTGATGCATTTGGCGCTCTTGCGTCAGCAAACCCACGGAATTGAGATTAATTTTAAAGAAAATCTGACAATCCAGGAGTTGATGTACCGCAAAGAAATCGTGATCCAGGATCAGGAAAGTTCCCTGCGTCGAAATTTTAAGAAAAACGGTATTACGGTTATAGAAGGAACGCCGCGGTTCCAGTCCGCTACAACTCTGGAAATCACACCTGCTGATGATAGCGAAATTTTTGAAATTACAGCAGATTATTTTATAGTCGCCACAGGTTCATCTCCACGCAGACCTAGTTGGGCACCTTTTGACAACGAATGCGTCTTTGATTCAGACACTATCCTGAACATCAAACATCTGCCTAAAAAAGTCACCATCATCGGCGCGGGCGTAATCGGCTGCGAATATGCCTCCATTTTTTCAAAAATTGGAATCCGCGTCAATCTGATCGCTCGTGACCGCAACGTTCTGCCTTTTGTCGATCGTCAAATTGTCGAAAACTTAATGTACCAGATGCGTAATCAGCGCATTAGTCTCAGGCTGGGAGAAAATGTTGAAGATATTGAAAAAATAAATTCCGATGAAATACACGTAAAACTGGAAAGTAAGAAAGTCCTGCCTTGTTCAACTGTACTGGTTGCGGCTGGACGTTATGCAAATTCAACTGGCTTGAATCTGGAAGAAATTGGTGTAGAAATGGGAAATAATGGTTTGATTAAAACGGATGAGAATTTCCAGACTGCGCAAGCAAATATATACGCGGTTGGCGATGTAATCGGTTTCCCTGGATTGGCGTCAACATCAATGTCACAAGCGAGGATTGCAGTTCTGCACGCTTTCAATGAACTGGAATCCGAAACTATGCCGAGAGATTTACCGCTTGGAATCTGGACAATTCCTGCAGTTTCGATGGTGGGAAAAACGGAAGAAGAATTGACTGATGCCTGCATTCCATACGAAATCGGTATTGCTCATTTTAAAGAAATTTCACGTGCCCACATCATGGGTGAAAATGAAGGCATTCTCAAACTTCTCTTTGATCCGGAAACACTCAAAATTTTAGGTGTTCACATCATTGGACCACGTGCCTCTGAATTGATTCACTTAGGACATTCAGTGATGTTTTTTGATGGAACCATCAAATATTTCATGAACACAGTTTTTAACTCCCCCACACTCGACGAAGCTTACCGTGTCGCTGCTTTTAACGGCATGAACCGTCTCGATCACGAATCACTCTAATTCACCTCAGGGCACAAAGCACTAAGGCAATAAGGCACTAAAGCAAAGAAAGCAAAGAAAGGCACTGAGGAATTAAGGTGCTAAATCCTTGTTTTTTTTGTCATTCATACGAAGCTTGTCCTCGGCAAGATCGGGGAACGGGAATCCAAAGGAAATCACCCAAAAACATCATAATGCGACTTTGTCATTCCCGCGAAAGCGGGAAACCAGTGAAACTGCTTCAAATCTTATCCTCGGCTTGATCTTAAAAATGGATCCCGGATCAAGTCCGGGATGACAAAAGAAATTCTTTAGCAGACAAATATTCGTCTTAAGAAGTTAAAACAATTTCTTCAAGCAGTAAATGTTTTACGGTAAGCAAATAAACCCGCGGAACCGCCGGTGTGGAGGAAGACGATGTTTTCATCTTTTCGGAATTCACCTTTGCGGATAAGGTCAATCAAACCGGCCATTCCTTTTCCGGAATAAACAGGATCCAGCAGGATTCCTTCTTCACGGGCCAGTAATTCTATGGCCTCTATCATTCCATCAGTGGGCAGTCCATAACCCGGCCCTACATAATCTCCATTCGCGACGACAGTTTCACGTTTAACACTGCCGGGAATTCCGATAAATTCGGTGGTTCTTTCGGCCAGTGCAAACACTTTTTCCTCCTGAGTTTCTTTATCTGCGTTCACACAAATTCCCAAAACCGGAATTCCGCTACGTGTTCCTTCCAGACCAACTACAAGTCCGGACTGTGTTCCAGCGCTTCCGGTTGCAGTTACTAGATGATCAATTTTCAAACTGCGGTCATTGAGTTGTCCCACCAGTTCCATAGCACAATTCACATAACCCAACGCACCTGTCGGACTGGAGCCTCCTCCCGGAATAATGTAGGGATTACCACCGTTTTTGCGAATATCATCGGCTACATCCTGCATTGCCGCATCCATGTCAGTACCGGCGGGAACAGAGTGAATATTCGCACCAAACAGTTTGTCCAGTAGAACATTACCATTTTCGAGATAATCCGGATCATCGCTGCCTGTCCGGTGCTCCAACAAAATCTCACAGCGTAATCCTAACTTGGACGAAATCGCGGCTGTCTGGCGCACATGATTCGATTGTGTCGCGCCTTGAGTGATAATTGTGTCAGCTTTTTTTTGCTGTGCCTCACCCATCAGGAATTCAAGTTTACGGGTTTTGTTGCCTCCAGTGGCAAGTCCAGTACAGTCGTCACGTTTGATAAAAATCTTTGGACCGCCAAGCAGTTTAGTCAAATTTTCGAGAGGTTCCAGCGGAGTCGGCAGGTGAGCAAAATGAAGTCGTGGGAAGCGTGAAATGTGCATAATGTTTTTAAGATAAAAGTTAAGTATTCTGCAGCAGACTAAGAGCCTGTGCGTGTAATTTCTGGGAAGCGGCAGCAAGCAGACAACCATCCCAATCGTCATCAAAGGAGTTGTTACCCTGCCAGTCGGTGATAACTCCGCCTGCATTTTCAATCACAGGAACAAGTGCCATCACATCATAAATTTTTAAATCTGCTTCAACCACCAAATCTATATGTCCGGAAGAAAGCAGACCATAGCTGTAACAATCTCCGCCGAATCTCAACATTTTTACCTGAGCGGCAACCCGGTCAAAGTGGGGTTTTTGCGAAGTATTAAACATTCCTGGATCCGCACTGTAAAGGATGGACTTTTCAATTTTTTCTTGTCCGGAAACTTTGCAAAGCTGAGGTTTCCCTCCTTGCTGATCTGGATAATATAAACTTTCCTGATTAGGTATTCCTACCCAGCGTTCACCTAACATCGGAATATCTATAATTCCTAATTGCGGAACTTCATCTTCCAGCAAGGAAATCAATGTGCCAAAAATCGGCATCCCGGCCACAAAACTCCTTGTTCCGTCAATTGGATCGAGCACCCATTTCCATCTGCTGCCGGTTGGTACATAGCCGTGTTCTTCTCCAAGAATATCATGATCCGGATATTTTGCTGAGATCATGTCACGCATAACCGTTTCGGTCTGACGATCCGCGATAGTAACCGGACTTTCATCCTCTTTGTCCTCAATCGTCATTTTTGAACGAAAATATTTTCGGATCACTTTACCGGACTCGTCAGCCAATTCATTGGCAAATTGTACAAACTCTGACATCAGTTTTAGCTTTGATAAATTATAAAATGATCTTAGTGGGAATCTCTAAAAACTCACTTTTCAAGTAATTAAAAAAAAACTAAACATTTTCGCAATCCGCATGATGAGCGGAGTCGAAACCTAAATCAAGACTGAAAATCCCTTCCCTTCGACTCCGCTCAGGGAACGATATTAGAGATGCCCTAGTTTTAATGTTACTTAACTGCAACAGTATCTTTTTCCAGTTCATCAACCATCGATTTAAGGAAGAAGAAAAAAGTTTGCAGAATGGAATAGACCGGAACCGCCAGCAATGCGCCTGCAATTCCAGCAATATGTTCTCCTGTTACTAGGACAAACACAATTATAGCAGGATGGATTTGTGCTGAAGTTCCCATGATTTTTGGATTGAGAAAATTTCCTTCAATAAAATGTATTACTAAAATCCAGGCCAGCGCGAGCAGTCCTGTACTCAAAGAAATAGTCAGTCCCATAATTACGATTGGAATGCTCGAAAGAATAGTACCAAAGATGGGTATCAATGAAAAAACCATGGCTACCAGCCCAAGTGTAAAGGCGAAGGGAACGCCTAGCACAAGCAAGCCGGCAAAGGTCAAAATCCCGTTTATCAAACAAATTATCAATTGTCCACGCACCACTCCATTCAAACCTTTATCCAGACTTTTCAGTAAATCGTTATAGCGCGTATGATACTTCTTTGAAACGAGAGAACGCCAGAAAGATAAAATCCGCTCTGTATCAACCAGAATAAATGCCGCGACCATAAAGGTTAAAAACAAGGTAAACACAGAACCAACAACTTTCTCGATCAGTTTCCGGCCAAGTCCCAGAAAACGAACCATGTCAGCTTTCAAGCGGTTCATTCCCTCTTCCGCAATGATAGAAATCTGCGTGTTTATATCAAGAGGAACCTGCTGATTTTCTTCAACGCCACTTTCTCTACCGACTTTTCGGTGCGGCACAACCTCGATCCTGTCTGAATCCAGCCCGCGTATTTCATAAGTATAACCATCCAGAATATTCAGTAATTCTCCGTTCTCCTTTTGACTCTCCGTGGTCTCAGACTGCGGTTCAATATTTTCAATTACAGGCAAAGGTTCCGGATGTTCTGGTTCAGGAAACAGCGAAGTTAAGTCCCGCATTTTTTCATCAAAAACAGGTCCCCACTCTTTAGAAACCTTTGTAACTGCTTTCGGAAGTTCCTGAATCATATGTCCCATTTCAGCAGAAACATTGGGTACAACATAACTGCCTCCGCCGATCAGTACGAGCAGAATCACAAAATAAACCTGCAATACCGCGAATCCACGTGAAATGCTGTAGGAGCGAATCTTTCTATGGTGAAGATTGTCAATTACAGGAGCAAGCACGTAAGCCAGAAAGCTGGCCAGCAGGAAGGGAAAGAGAATTTTATTTAAAAATAAAACTATCGCCAGCAATGTGGCAAGTAAAATCAGAATAACAAATATCCGACCGCGGTGACCGAGGAATTCAAGCATTTTAATATTTTGTGAGATTTTTCAGTCGTTGAATGACAGGAAACAGTCAACTAAGGATAGTCTTTTTGGTGGATTTTTCAAGCTGTTTCAGCTATTCCCTCTGCGGACCATCCATGGCACTGGGTTGATAATGCCTCAAGAGATAACAAAGCGTATTGCCCAAAACTTTACGGCTGTGTCCAGGCATCACAATCCTGGAAACAGAACCGAGCTTCAGGGCTTCTTCAGGATTTAGTAATTCCCTATCATAACGCGAAGTCAGTTTTGCCATCGCATTATCACGTACAACCGCGGCTTCGTGTGCTGCGGTTCCAGAATCCAATTCATGCTGATATTTCTGTAGAATTTCACGGAATTCATCTTTGTACACAAACTGCCTTCCTGCCGGTCCCATCACCGCAATTCTGGCACTGGGCAAAGCAAAAACAAAATCCCCACCGACGTGATAACTGTTCCACGCACAATAAGCTCCTCCAAATGCATTTCGCACTATCAAAGTCAGCCGGGGCACACGTAAATCGACGATTGCATCAAGCAGTTCACGCCCAGCCTGAACAACACCTGCGCGTTCCTGTTCGGAACCTGGAGCATAACCGCTAACGTCTTCCAGGAAAATAACCGGAATATTATACAGGTTACAGAAACGAATAAATTTAGCACCTTTTCTGGAGGCTTCCGTGTCTATGTTTCCGGATGCATAAGCGCTGTTATTAGCAATAAAACCCACCACATTCCCACCCATTCTACCAAATGCAGTGGTTAACTGTTTTGCCCTGACCTGCTGAATTTCAAAATAATCTCCATAATCCACCAACTGCTGTAAAAACAAGCGCATATCAAACGGCGTATTGAAACCGCTAACCGGATTGGTGAATGTCTTATGGAGCAGGATTGCTTCTTCTTCAACATAATTATCGAGCATTAATGACGTTGAACGAACAGGCGGAGTGGAGTGATTATTATCCGGAAGATAACTTAAAAGCCGCATAGCGGAACGTAATGCACCTAATTCATCCGGAGCAACCAGGTCAACCACACCACTTTTACTGTGAACTTTCGGTCCGCCCAAATCATCCGCACTAATGTTTTCACCCAGCGCTTCACGTACTACGTCAGGCCCTGTTAAGCCAAAAAACGTGTCTTCAGGCTGAATCACAAAAGAACCTTGCCGTGGCAGGTACGCTCCTCCTCCCGCGTTGTAACCGAACATCAGCATGATTGACGGAACAACACCGCTGATTTTCCGCATCGCCGCAAAAGCTTCTGAATATCCGTCAAGACCTCCGACTCCAGCAGGAACATAGGCTCCTGCAGAATCGTTCATGCCGATCAGCGGAATTCCGTGTTCTCCCGCCATTAGAATCTGACGCGCGATTTTACCACCGTTTGTTGCGTCCATCGAACCGGCACGTACCGTAAAATCATGTCCGTAAACCGCAACATCACGTCCGTCAATGTTGAGAATTCCGGTAACAATTCCAGCTCCGTCGAGTTCCGAACCCCAGTTTTGAAAAGTAATGTGCGGTTCTGATGAAGTCAAAACTTTGATTCGCTCCCAAACCGTCATCCGGCCTTTGCTGTGCTGCACACGAACCCGAGTTTCACCGCCGCCGCGTAAGGGTTTTTGCAGCAACTCTTCGCCACGTGTCAGCATCTGATCGTAAAGCATTTCCGGGCTTTCTTTTACAGAAACTGCTTCAGCGTTTTCAGTGTCAAATGGATTTTCGAGGCTCAGCTCTTCCACGGGTCATACTCCGGTAAAATTAATCTTCAGACAAAAATGGGTCAATGAGAACTTTAATCCCAAATCGCTTGCAAAGCAAGTTAAACTATAGAGTCACCAGCCTAAATTCAGTATGTTATTCTTACGGTGTTAACAAAATGAGCATAATTTTCATGGGAACCCCTGAGTGGGCAATTCCTTCTTTAGAGGCAGTAATTGATTCCGGATGTGAAATCAGTGCAGTTTTCACTCAACCGGATCGTCCGTTTGGACGTAAGCGTCAGTTGAAAGCATCACCGATAAAACAATTCTCTTTAGAGCAAAAACTGACTGTTCACACGCCGGAAAAAGCAGGAAGTCCGGAAACTCTGGAGTTAGCCCGTGAACTGAATCCGGAGCTGATTTTGGTTTGCGCTTATGGACAAATTTTACCGCAGTCGTTTTTGGATATTCCTCAAGTCGGTTGTTTCAATCTGCACTTTTCATTTTTACCGAAGTTGCGTGGAGCATCTCCGGTACAGGCCGCTATTTCTTCCGGATTTGAAACCAGCGGAGTTTCTTTACAAAAAATGGTTTTGCGGCTTGATGCAGGACCGCTGGTTGCGGCTTCCGAAAAAATAACAATTCTTCCGGAAGATACAACACCTTTCCTCGGCAGCAGAATGGCGGAAATTGGCGGAAAACTGATTCGTGATAGTCTTCCAATATTGCTTTGCGGAAAATTTAATCAAACTGAACAAAACGAAGCAGACGCAACTTTTTGCCGCATCATCAAAAAAGAAGAAGGGCACGTTCATTGGCATGAAGATAGCGCTGTTGAAATCGAAAGGAAATTACGCGCTTTTGCGCCATGGCCCGGAATATTCGGATTTTACTCTACGGGAGATAATTCTGCAAACAAGCGCAGACTTCAGTTTACAAAAGTAGAGCTTGTAAACGGAAACTTTGAACCAGGAAAAGTTTATCCGGAATTGATTGTCGGTACACATTCCGGAGCTTTGCGGATCTTAAATCTCAAACCGGAAGGCAAACAGGAAATGGACGCGGATTCCTTTTTACGAGGACAAGCAAACATCGTGGGAACTTTTTTGGAATAAAATATTTCTATTATTCCGCTTTCTTTATTTTTGGAGCCACTAAATCCAGCATCAAATATTTTATTAGTATAGCTAAATGAGCAATCACTTGAATATTAACAGCCGTATTACACTTGAGGATGGTAACAGCATGCCTTTGTTTGGACTTGGAGTGTGGGAAGCTCAATCCGGACAAGAAACTTATGATGCAGTTTTGTCTGCTTTAAACGCTGGATACCGGCATATTGACACTGCTGAGATGTATGCAAACGAAAAAGACGTTGGCCGTGCTGTTAACGATTCTGGTATAAACAGAGCTGAAATCTTTGTAACAACTAAGCTGTGGGACAGTGGGCTGGGCTATGATCATGCTTTGAAAGCCTTTGATGACAGCCTGAAAAAAATGATGCTAGAATATGTGGATCTTTACCTTATTCACTGGCCTGAGAAAGGTTCTCAGTTAGCTATCTGGCGAGCACTGGAGAAGATTCAAAAAGAAGGGAGGAGCCGTTCAATCGGTGTCAGTAATTTTGCTCCGAAGCACCTCAAGGAGTTGCTAGTAAAAGACAGTCAACGTCCTGTAGTAAACCAGATTGAACTGAATCCTTATTTGCAGCAGGAAACCATTTACTCATTTTGCCGCAAAGAAAATATTCATCTGACAGGCTACTGCCCACTGGCCAGGGGAGATCGTTTTGCTGACCCTAAACTTTGTCAGCTTGCAAATGAAACACATAAATCTGCCGCTCAGCTAATGATTCGTTGGGCTTTGCAACGTGGACATACTGTAATCCCAAAGTCCGTACGTCCTGAACGAATCGAAGAGAACGCGAATGTCTTTGATTTCAATTTGAGTGAGGAGCAAATGAAAGTATTGGATGGGTTGGATCAAGGTTTACGTTTTTGCCCTGATCCGCTAGAAATAACTGTGTGATAAAATGTCTTACAAAATATTTATGCACTTTCCCATCGAGACTTGATTCTGCTCCTTCAAACAATCATTGTTCCACAAACCATTCCAATTTTTCAGTCAAGTTTCGCAAGCCAGATAATCCGTAACAGTTTCATTTTCGTGCTGCTACAACTATCACCTCAACTTTGTATTCCGGTGTAGCAAGTTTAGCTTCACCACAGGCACGTGTCGGCGCTGTTCCAGGGGTTATCCAGGCATCCCAGATTTCATTCATTTCGGCAAAATCAGCCATATTATCAAGCCAGATTGTAGTTTGCAGGATACGTGTTTTATCTGATCCAGCCTCATTCAGCAGTGACTCGACACTCTTAAGGCTGGTTTTAGTTTGTTCCCCTACGCCATCTCCGGGATTGCCTACCTGACCTGCTAGATAGATAGTATCATTATGAATCACAATTTGACTCATACGGTTTCCGGTCTTTATGCGAGTAATTTCGCTCATGCGAGTGTCCTTGAGAAAGTTGAAGAATACTTAAATTTGTATTCCATAAATGTGTAATAAATTTTCTTGAATAAGTAACATCATTTTATCAGTTTTTCAAGCTAATGACTTCTACTCGCTTTAATAATTTTCATTTATATGAATTGATATATATTTAATCAACATCAAAAATACATTAAAACGTGCATAAGGATTATACAATCAACTTGGATATTCTGATTGTTGTTGTGAAAAGAGGGGAAGAAAGAAGAATGAGAGAGAGGGTGATTAGGATATCTTTCAAAGGTTTACTTTTGTTGATTATAAGAAAATATATTTAAAGCATAATCGTTTTGTTTTTCATGAAGTTCAGATTTTACTTGGAAGTTTTTTAAGGAAGAGTATAAGTCTAGCAAGGGGATTTTAATAATTAGTTGTCCCACTCTTCAAATAACTAATGAAAGGAGGTGTGAATGTCTAGTCATATAATGATGGTGATTCTTCCCCTTTATGGTTTGGTGAGGAATCACCATTAGTCAAAAAGTCCATCTTATGGTAAGGAAAGTTGTTTGAGAATGATGATTTAACCATCCTCACAACTGATTAAATCCTTCCTTAATTTGCTTAGTTCTTAGGGATGATGGTTAAAGTATCAACTTTCATTCGTCATCCCTTTGAGTATTGTTTCATACCCTAAAGACCATATTTGCCTTTTGGTCATATATTCCCAATAAATTCACATTTTAGTACAGCATTTTTCATCATTTGGAATGTTCAACAATAATTGATGAATCTACTTGGAGAGTGTCTGACTTTAAGGAATGCTGAATTGTGTTCGGAAAATGTGAAAAGCGATCACAACTAAAACTAGAAACGATCCAAAGATCATCATTATGCTAGGTCTTTCACCAATACCAATCCATACCCAGAATGGACCAATTACCATTTCAAGTAGCATAATTAAACTTACAATAGCAGATGTTGTATAACGAGGAGCAATAATAAGACAAGTAAATGATACAGGTAGTATGATAACTCCCATACATAATACAGTCCAGATTGGAGCGTTGAAAACACCCTCTACAGAACTTAATGCAAAGCCTATGATACCACTGACCAGAGCACCTATAGCTCCTGCAGGAAGCACTGCAAGATCAGGATATTTTCTGGCCATCGTAAAGGTAAGTGCCAAACCAAATGCTGTAATAGCTCCATATAATGCGCCCAATATTATAGATCCCCCTGGCTGACCAATGGCATTGTTACCATCACTCACCGCGATGGAGACTCCAACCATGGCTGCAATTATAGTTAACCAACCTAGCCATCCCTGGGCTTCTTTGAGCATAATACTTGATAGAATTGCCGCAAATACAGGCATAGTTGCTAGCGCTGTTAAAACTAACATTACAGAAGTTTCTAATATTCCAAGTGTAAAGAATATTGAATTGATAGAAAAAGCAAATATGACAACAACCCCTTTCCAAGAATAAAGCGTACGTAATTCTTTTTCAACACTAGGTTTTAAAATAAAACGCCATATAAGTATTAACGTAACACCCATTAAAACTCCACGCCAGCCCATTAATGGCCATTGATCAAGATTTGAAAATCTCATAACCATAGTATCAGGTGTAAGAATCATCACACCGATTATAGACAGAAAAATTCCGAATCCTTTCGGATATTTTTTAAAATATTGATCAAATAAGTCCATTTTTATTTGTTTAAGCTATCTTTAAATCATTATAATTAAAGTAATTGAATAATGTGAATTATTCAGAGTATTTTTTAAATTTGAATACACAAGATTCTCTCATAAACACTTAAGTAGTTAGTATCATTTCTGCCCAGATGCTACTTCAAGTGTGGCATCACCTTTGAGTAAAAATTCTACTTAATGCATAAATAAATAATAGTTCAATAAGTTTATAATTTTGGAAGACACAAAACTGTAAAAGTTGATGGTGGGTACTGTGTGGGGAGATATATACATAAATTATTGTAACAGCAGTTTTTATAAGAATCAATTGTTCTGACCAATGCCAAAGATTTTTCGTGGGCTACGATTTCAAGCAACTCTAGGCCAAATAAACGGGGCTTTTATCCCAATTAAATAATCCACTTTATTAATTCTTTTAAGATTTAATTTTTTTGGAATATTTTTTTGTTAGTAAGACACTGACAGTTAATATTTGTATTTTAAGCAAGGAATTATTAAGTAGTCTCTGTAGTTTAGCGATAATGCATATTCTTTCAGGATACGTCATATTTAATTACTGATTGTTTAAGCCCTTTTTTAGAAAACCTTTTGATCGTAGACTTCCGAAGTTTGCTATTTTTTTGGGAAAGTCTTCATCTTATCTTTAGCTTAAATTATTCGCAAAAAGTAAAATCCACTCAATTATAGGACCACACTTATTAAATTGCTTTAGTAAGCTTAAGCTTAGCTTGTTTTTTGCTAAAATTATATGCCAGAGTCCTGAAATAATTCGTCTTTACATAAGATAGCTGATATTATCCACACTATTATAAATTTTGAACTAGCAATCTACTTAAATGGTTATGTATTTATGCACAAATCGATAAAATCTATCGGCTTAACTGAATTTGTAGTGCTTATGGCAATGATGACTTCGTTGACAGCGATGTCCATTGACACAGTCCTTCCTGCTTTGTCAGAAATTGGATTGGATATGGGTGTAAAACGACCTAACGATACTCAACTGGTGATATCTTTATTGTTCATGGGAATGGCTATTGGGCAAATGTTTTTAGGGCCTTTGTCAGACAGTATTGGACGCAAGCCAACTGTTTACATTGGATTTGGGTTGTTTGCTACAGGCTGTTTGATGTCCATGCTGACCAATAATTTTGAAATCATGTTGGCTGGACGTGTGTTGCAGGGTTTGGGGAGCGCCGCACCACGTGTTATGGTTATAGCTTTAGTACGAGACCAGTTTTCCGGTCGGGAAATGGCCCGTGTGATGTCGTTTGTGATGGCGGTGTTTATTCTTGTTCCGGTGGTTGCTCCCGCCTTTGGTCAGGCCGTACTTCTGGTGGCTCACTGGCGGTGGATCTTTGGTATTTTTCTGATGATGGTGCTATTTATTGGTATATGGTTTGCCTGGCGACAACCAGAAACATTGTCTCCTGACCAGCTTATTCCATTCTCCCTAGTAGCTATCGGACGGGCCATACGGGAAGCTGTCACAGATCGGATGGTATTTGGATATACCGTTACAATGGGACTAGTTTTCGGCGCATTTATTGGCTACTTAAACTCTGCCCAACAGGTGTTCCAGGAGCAATACGGATTAGGTATACTTTTTCCGCTTTACTTTGCGATATTCGCTATATCTTTAGGTTGTGCTTCTATAGCGAATACTCGTCTGGTAATGCGTTTTGGGATGCACACGCTATCATTCCGGGCGCTGAAAAGCCTTGCAGCCTCGTCAATCATTTTTTTTGTAGTCACTGTTATTACGGCTGGACAGCCGCCATTGTGGTCACTAACATGCTATTTTATGTTGACGTTTTTTGGTTTGGGTATTTTGTTCGGTAATCTAAATGCATTAGCTATGGAACCGCTGGGTCATATTGCCGGTGTGGGGGCGGCAGTGGTTGGCTCGCTGTCAACATTCATTTCACTTTTGCTAGGTACTTTTATTGGCCAGATTTACAATGGTACGGTGCTCCCTTTGATTGGCGGATTTGCTATATATAGCATCACGGCCATCATTGTAATGCGTTGGGTAAACTACACAGAACCTGTGCCTCAGTCCAGTCAGTAGGAATGTGTTCGCTGAGACCAAACATTCTGTTAGGTTTTTGTCATTGTGATTTTACCTCACTAATTCTTAACAGCCAGACAATCTCCAAGCAAAAATCTCCACATTCTTGTAAAACCATATGATTGATGTAATATATTAGCTACTAATACTAAACTAATGGAAAGCTAGGGAACATATACTCATCATTACCAACATCATTCTTCTTTCTCACTGTATGTTCGGATAGTCCCAAGCCACATAAAAAGTAGATCAATATAAACATCTTATGGTTTATTGTGGGAAACTATTGGAAAAGAAAAAATATAACTAAAATAATGGAGTTAAATATGAGTTTATTTATTCGAGAATGTTCATGCAGACAAATCCGCTATTCATTATGCAGTGGGACATCATGGTTAGAAAATGTTTAAAATTGAAGCAATTACACCATTAATTGGTGCAGAAATTTCAGGAGTCTCTTTAAACAAAGATTTAAGTAGTGAAACTTTAGAAAAAATATACAATGCACTGATTAAGCATCAAGTTATTTTTTTTAGAGAACAAAATCTTACACCTGAATCTCACCTCAAATTAGCAAATTGCCTTGGTGATATTGATCCAGGTCATCCTGTCTACCCTCATGTAGAAGGCTTTCAAAGTATCACTTTATTAAAGAATGATGGTAACAGTAGGCCGGATACAAATGATTGGCATAAAGATCTTACTTTTAAATCTAAACCTCCTTTTGCAAGTATTCTGCACGGCGTCAGTGTTCCTAAAGTTGGTGGTGATACGCTTTGGGCAAGTATGAGTGCTGCTTATGATAGCCTTACAGATGGCTGGAAAGAAGACTTAGAAGGGTTAGAAGCAATTCATGATATGGGAACATTCAGGAATGACTTCTATAGAGAAGGTGGAATTAATTCGGTTAATAGTGCGCTAAAAGAAGTTGGTTCTGCTACACATAAAGTTGTTGAGACACATCCTATTTCAGGACTGAAATACATAAACGTAAATCAAGCCTTTACTCGCAACATCATAAATGAAAGTCAAGGGCTGAGTGACCACAGACTCCAATTCTTATATCAACATCTGGCTAAACCTGAATTCCAAGTTAGATTTCACTGGAAAAATAACTCTGTAGCAATTTGGGATAATCGGATAACTCAGCATTATGCTGTTTGTGACTACTTACCAAATTCTCGACATATGCAGCGAATAACACTTGTTAATGATAAGAGAGAAAAGAAAAGTAATTAAAAATATCATCAGTAATAAATAATTCAGTACATCAACTAATTACTTCTTAAACTATATGGCATTATAATTTGTGTCATTAGTTATTTATGTTCGTATACGCCATCCGCTTTTAAATATCCATGCAATAAAGAGTAAACATAAGCTCATAAATGCAAAAATAGCCAACAAACTAATACCAATAGGAAAATCTGCAACACCGAAAAAGCACCAGCGAAATCCAGAAATAAGATAGACAACTGGGTTAAATAGAGAAACTGTTTGCCAAAATGGTGGTAACATAGAGATAGAATAAAAAGACCCACCCAGAAAAACCATCGGAGTAACGATCAATAATGGAACCAATTGTAATTGATCAAAGCTTTTAGCCCATATGCCAAGAATAAAACCCAGCAAAGCAAAGCTAATACAGCTAAGTATCAAAAATAAAATCATCATTATTGGATGCATGACCTTAAAATCTACAAACAGGGTTGATGTGAACAGTATCACTAGTCCAATAAAAAGAGCTTTTGTTGCTGCAGCACCCACATAGCCTAGAATAATTTCAAAGAAATTTACGGGTGCAGAAAGTAACTCATATATTGTCCCAACAAATTTTGGCAAATAAATACCGAAGGACCCATTTGAAATAGCCTGTGTGAGAACGGTGAGCATTATCAGGCCAGGTACTATAAATGTTCCATAGCTAACCCCATCCACTTCTTTAATACGGCTTCCAATAGCAGAGCCAAAAACAACAAAATATAGTGAAGTAGAGATAACAGGTGATACGAAACTTTGAAATATTGTGCGAAAAAATCTAGTTATTTCAAATATATAAATTGATTTTACTCCATAGTAATTCAAGATTTCTCCTTATTGACTAGACTGATAAATATATCCTCTAATGAAGATTGTTTTGTATGTAAATCTTTATAACTGATTCCATTTTGAGATAAATTAGATAATATTTGGCTAATTCCCGATCGAGCGCTAAGAAAATCATAAGTATATGTCAAGGACATCCTATCCTCTGCCACTAAAATATCAAACTGCAAAAGCATCGGAGGAATATCTTTGAGCGGAAGCTCTAGTTCAATGTTCAATTGTTTTTGCCCCAGACGTTTCATTAATGATGTCTTCTCTTCAACCAACAGTAATTTGCCTTTGTCGATAATGCCTAAACGGTCTGCAATTGCCTCCGCCTCTTCTATATAATGAGTTGTTAAAATGACTGTCATCCCTTCGTTACGCAAGCGATGAATTAAAGCCCACATATCTTTTCTCAATTCAACATCTACACCTGCTGTAGGCTCATCTAAAAATAATAGACTTGGTTCGTGACTCAAAGCCTTTGCAATCGAAACACGTCTTTTCATTCCTCCTGATAACTCTAAAATTTGTGTTTTACGCTTATCTAGCAGTGAAAGCTGGCTCAATATTTCTTCGAGGAAATGGTCATTTGGGGGTTTTCCAAAAAGTCCTCGGGAAAAACGTAGCGTATTCATTACAGTTTCAAAGGGATCTAGGGCTAACTCTTGTGGAACAAGTCCAATCATTTTACGAGTAGTACGATAATCTTTCACAATATCATATCCTCCAATAGTGATCTGTCCGTTAGTGAACTTTGAGATCCCACATATTGTGGAGATTAAGGTCGTTTTTCCTGCACCATTTGGTCCCAAGAGTGCTAAAATTTCTGCCTTGGCCACTCTAAGGTTAACCAAATTTAAAGCTTCAAACCCATTTGCATAGGATTTTGATAAAGATTCAATTTGTAAAATATCTGCCAACTTAATTTTTTAAATTAAAATATTTAAATTCTATTAATAAAACGTGGATTATTGGAGTAATGTGGATTCTGTTGGCGCTTAACTGGTCTTGAGTTGCTCTACATTGTTTTTAGAAGTGGAGCATATTGGAGCAGTATGTTGAATCATCCTTAAAAAGTCTATGTTATACCTAATTAGTACTAGTATTACTCGCTGGGATTCTTTTTAACTAAAGCCACATAGAAAGACCATGCTGCTAATAATTAATCAATAATTACTGAAGGCATAGGTTGTATAACTTCGGGAATATCATGAATATCTATCAAGTGTTTAACAACTCCGGCTATAAGATAAAGATAACCAATTCCGGTTCAAGTTAGTACTTTTTTTGCTAAAAACATTTCTATGTTCCGGCTGAAAATTAATACAACCCCCAAAAGCAAATAAACCATTGCTACGATTTCAGCTAATCCAATTCACACCCTTAGAGCTTTTTCACTTATTTCGGGGGACAACAGATCTTGCCATGTCCTCAGTTCCAAATAAAAAAGGACTCCATGTAAAAGCATCAGTATTCCGGTTGTTGTTAATACAATTTTTGGAGTCATGGTATTCCATTTAATTGAGGTTATAAAAATAGTAAATTCAACTATGTTGTTAAAATTATAACCGATTGCAGACTAGCAATGGAGGATTTGTTTGTCAATAAAATAACAGACTGATCATTCACCAGAATAGTCTCAATTTCTAGCTGGAAACTCTCAGTGAGACACCCGCTTTTGTATAAGGGAAAATAAAACTGATTACTGAGATGTCCCTCGCCAGTGCCTTCCACAATGCTAGCATTCCTAAGATGATCTGCAGGAACGCCCAAAGCGCCCAAAGGACAGCAATTGCAGAAAGCGTTGAGGTGAAGACTCTTTGCTCTGCGAATAATATGATTATGGAACTTTATCGATTTGCCCCGAATATCATCTATCCCGATTATATCCATCACGGTCCAGAATTAGTTTACCTCTTAGAGGGAAGTGCTCGTCAAGATGGTAAATGGCTTGAAGCTGGATGGGCTAGTTCTGCTGAAACCGGAACACTCGACAGTGGATTTTTAAGTGGCGAAAAGGGGTGCCTCACCGTTGCTGTCTATACTCGATCTAAATATATATAAATTGAACTAACAAACGCATTCCGTTGGACGCAACTGTGCTGCAACCTTGATGCGTTTGTTGATAGAGTATAATGTGATTGACCTTTCACACTAATTTTTCACAGAGTCAGACAGCCTCGAACTAAAATCACCACACATTGTAAAACTAATCAGTGGAGCAACTAGTCCCTTTATCTTTTATGAACCGGGTACTGGAGCAGGTTGCAACATGTACACTGTATGTTCAATACCCATTTCTTCAAAAATTTTACTCTGCTCAGGGTCTGATATATGAGTTTGCATACCTTCAGGATCAAAAATATCGGCTGTTACAAC
>Ga0233426_10000463_pt1 | contig 43602 bp, 55 predicted proteins | sample SI_118_April2016_6_FD_179875 | JGI IMG/M metagenome (GOLD analysis project Ga0233426, IMG submission 179875) | Seawater microbial communities from Saanich Inlet, British Columbia, Canada - SI_118_April2016_10_MG | ecosystem: Environmental > Aquatic > Marine > Inlet | place: Canada: British... | reverse complement strand
GGCACATAGGTGGTGGACATAAGCAAAAATATAGAATTATTGATTTTAAAAGAAACAAGCATGATGTTCCTGGAAAAATAGAAACTTTAGAGTATGATCCAAACAGATCAGCTCATATAATGCTAGTCTTATACAAAGATGGTGAAAGAAGATATATAATTGCACCAAATAAATTAAAAGTTGGTGATGAAATTCTTTCGGGAAATAATGTGCCAATAAAAATTGGTAATTGTATGCCATTAAGCCAGATACCTCTTGGAACAAGTATTCACTGCGTAGAAATGAAACCAAAAAAAGGGGCTCAAATTGCAAGAAGTGCAGGAGCATCAGTTCAGTTGGTAGCAAAAGACGGTCCTTATGCATTGATTAGATTGCGTTCTGGTCAAATGAGAAAAGTTCCTCAAGAATGTATTGCTACAATTGGCGAAGTATCAAATCCTGAGCATAATTTAGCAAAATTAGGTAAAGCTGGCGCTAAGAGATGGAGAGGAGTTAGACCAACAGTGAGGGGTGTAGCGATGAACCCTGTTGACCATCCGCATGGTGGAGGAGAAGGAAAAACATCTGGAGGAAGGCACCCAGTTTCACCATGGGGAACACCAACCAAAGGATTTAAAACTAGATCTAACAAAAGAACAGATCACTTAATAATCAAAAAAAGAAAATAGGTAAATACTAAAATGCCAAGATCACTAAAAAAAGGACCATTTATAGACCATCATCTTATGAAGAAAGTTGATGATGCGGTTAAAAGTAATAATAAAAAACCTATAAAAACATGGTCAAGAAGATCAATGGTTATACCAGAAATGGTTGGACTTACAATAGCCGTTCATAACGGCAGACAACATATTCCAGTATTGATATCTGAAAATATGGTTGGCCATAAATTGGGTGAATTTTCTATGACAAGAACTTTTAAAGGGCACTCCGGGGACAGAAAGGCAAAATAATGGAAGTTAAAGCAAATCTAAAATACATAAGAGTATCGCCGCAAAAATGTAGGCTGATAGTAGATTTAATAAGAGGGAAAAAAGTTTCTGATGCTTTAGATATTTTGCATTATAGTAAGCAAAAAAGCTCAGAAATCGTAAAGAAAGTTTTAGAGTCAGCAATAGCGAATGCTGAACACAATAACGGGGCAGATATTGATGCTTTAAAAGTAAAAACAGTTTATGTAAATGTTGGCCCTACATTAAAAAGATTTAGAGCAAGGGCAAAGGGTAGTGCAAATCAAATTTTAAAAAGATCAAGTCATATCACAATAGGTTTATCGGACGAGTAAATATTATGGGACAAAAAGTACATCCAATAGGATTTAGATTAGGAGTATCATCAGAACATACATCAAAATGGTATGCTCAAGGTAAAGAATATCCTGAATTCTTATTAAAAGATTTAATGGTTAAAGATTTTCTAAAGAAAAAATTATCTCAAGCTTCAGTAAGTAAGATTACAATTGAGAGGCCAACAAAAGCTGCAATAATAACTATTCACACAGCAAGACCAGGAATTGTCATTGGTAAGAAAGGTGAGGATGTAGAAATTTTAAGAAAAAAATCTGCAGCAATGATGGATATTAACATTAACAATGTGAAAATTAATATTGAAGAAATAAGGAAACCAGAGATAGATGCGCAATTAGTTGCAGAGGGCATTGCTTCACAACTTGAAAGAAGAATCATGTATAGAAGAGCTATGAAAAGAGCTGTACAAAATTCTATGAGATTAGGAGTTTTAGGAATAAAAGTAAATATAGCTGGAAGGCTTAACGGCGCTGAAATTGCTAGATCAGAATGGTACAGAGAGGGAAGAGTTCCGCTGCATACTCTAAAAGCTAAAATTGATTATGGCACCGCAGAAGCAATGACAACATACGGAATTATTGGTATTAAAACATGGATATATACTGGTGAAACCGAAGAAGAAAAAACAAAAGAAAAAACAAAAGAGAAAGGTTAATAGAAAATGCTACAACCAAAGAAAACAAAATATCGTAAGCAAATGAAAGGAAAGAATAGAGGGCTTGCGCTTAGAGGCTCAAAAGTAAGTTTTGGAGAGTTTGGATTAAAGGCTACAGGAAGAGGCAGGCTGTCTGCCAGACAAATTGAGGCTGCAAGAAGAGCAATGACAAGACATGTAAAAAGAGGTGGTAAAATTTGGATAAGAGTTTTTCCTGATGTCCCAATAACAAAGAAGCCTTTAGAAGTTAGACAAGGTAAAGGTAAAGGTAACGTAGAATTTTGGATTGCAAAAATACAACCAGGAAGGGTTCTATATGAAATGGAAGGTGTTAGTGAAGATGTGGCTAGGCAAGCTTTTAAGCTAGCAGCAGCTAAGCTTCCCTTCTCAACACAATTTGTTATTAGAACAATAATGTAGGTAAAAAAAGATGTTAGCGAAAGAAATTAGAGAAAAAACAGTTGAGGAACTTGTAACATTATTAGATGAGACAAGTATTGAGCACTTTAAATTAAAAATGCAGTTGACTACAGGGCAACTTCCGCAACACAGACAGGTTAGAGAGTCTAGGAAAAATATTGCATTAATAAAAACCATTATAAATGAAAAAAGGTTAGCTGATGGAACAGAATAGAAAAATTAAAACGTTAACTGGGAAAGTAGTTAGCGATAAAATGAATAAAACGGCTGTTGTACTTTTTGAAAGAAAAGTTAAGCATCCGAAGTATGGTAAATATATTAAAAAATCAACAAAATTCAAGATTCATGACGAAGATAATAAATGTAAAATTGGGGATATTGTAACAATTACAGAAGTCAGACCAATATCAAAAGACAAGTCATGGAAATTAGTGGAAGTTTTAGGAAGCAAGGAGAACTAGAGTGATACAAGTACAAACAGTATTGACAGCAGCAGATAATAGTGGAGCTAAAAAGATCCAGTGTATTAAAGTACTTGGCGGGTCAAAAAGAAGGTATGCAAGAATTGGAGATATAATAAAAATAAGTGTTCAATCAGCAATACCCAGAGGAAAAGTTAAAAAAGGAGAAGTATTGAACGCTGTCGTTGTAAGAACAGCAAAAGGTGTTAGAAGAGAAGATGGTTCATTAATAAAATTTGATGGGAATGCAGCTGTGTTACTTAATGCACAACTACAACCTATTGGAACAAGAATATTTGGTCCTGTAACAAGGGAATTGAGAACAGAAAAGTTTATGAAAATTATTTCATTAGCTCCAGAAGTTTTGTAGGAAGGTTTATAGATGAATAGATTAAAAAAAGGTGATCAGGTTTATATAATATCAGGTAAAGATAAAGGAAAGCTTGGTATAGTCTCAAAAATTGTTAGCGAAGAAAAAATTTTGGTAGATGGTATAAATTTAGCAAAAAAACATGTTAAACCTAATCCTAATAAGAATGAGACTGGCGGTATAGTTGAAAAAGAAATGCCGATACATACATCGAACGCAATGATTTATAATATTAAGACTAAAAAACCAGATAGAGTTGGTGTTCTAAAATTAAAAGATAATAAAAAAGTTAGAGTGTACAAATCAACAGGGGAACAAATTGATTTATGAGTAATAGACTTCAAACAATTTATAAAGAAGAAATAAGAAATTCATTGCAGGAAAAAATGAAATACAAATCTTCTATGGAAATTCCATGCATAACAAAAATTACTATTAATGTAGGTTTAGGGCAAGCTGTCAAAGATAAAAAAGTAGTTGAGCAAGCTGTTGGTGATATTGAGAAAATTTCTGGACAAAAAGCAGTGACAACAATAGCAAGAAAGTCTATTGCTAATTTTGGTTTAAGAGAAGGTATGCCAATAGGTTGTAAGGTAACATTAAGAAAAGATAAAATGTATGAATTTCTTGACCGTCTAATAACTATAGCTATTCCAAGAATACGTGATTTTAGAGGTTTTTCTAGAAAATCATTTGATGGAAGAGGTAATTATACTTTGGGTATTAAAGAGCAAATAATTTTTCCAGAGATAGATTATGAAAAAATAGATAGTGTTAGAGGTTTAGATATAGCTATAACAACATCTGCAAAAAATGATGATGAAGCTAGATTATTACTTCAAGAATTTAACTTTCCTTTTAGGAGATAAATATGGCTAAAACATCAATGATAATGAGAGAGAGAAAAAGAATAAAACTTAGTAAGAAATTATTTACTAAAAGAAAGGTTTTGAAAGATATTTTAAATAGTCAAGATGCATCAATGGAAGAGAAGTTAGAAGCATCTGCAAAATTACAAAAGTTACCGCGTGATTCAAGCATGAGTAGAATTACAAATAGATGTGCAATTACAGGAAGGCCAAAAGGTTTCTATAGGAAATTTGGTCTTGGAAGAACAAAAGTTAGGGAAGCAGCAATGCGAGGTGATATCCCTGGATTAGTAAAAGCTAGTTGGTAAGGGAGATATAATTATGAGTATGAGTGATCCAATAGCAGCAATGCTAACAATAATAAGAAACGGACAAATGGTGAATAAAGCATTTGTTTGCACAGATATGTCTTCAAAAAAAGAATCTATTCTTTCAGTATTAAAAGATGAAGGGTTTATACAAGACTATGAAGTAAAAGAAATTGAAAACAATAAAAAAAGATTGAAGATAAAATTAAAATATTTTCAAGGGAAACCTGTGATTAGTAATATTAAAAGAATTAGTAAGCCTAGTTTAAGAATATATAAAAGTAAAAATGAGCTCCCAAAAGTTTTGGGCGGACTTGGTGTAGCGATAGTCTCAACTTCAAAAGGAGTTATGACTGCTGACTCAGCAAGAAAGCAAAATTTTGGTGGTGAAATAATTTGTACAGTGGAGTAATAAATTGTCAAGAATAGCAAAACAACCTGTTGAAATACCGAATGGCGTAGAAATTAATATTAAAGATAATTTAATATCATTTAAAGGGCCTAAAGGAGAGATGTCGATGGATGTTCATTCTACTGTAAATGTAAATAAGGATGACAAGACTATTAATGTTGAGGTAAAAGAAAAGAATAGCGCTATGGCTGGAACCATGAGAGCACTTATATATAACAACGTAATAGGTGTAAGCCAAGGTTACGAAAAAAAATTAAATTTAGTGGGCGTAGGATATAAAGCTGAAGTTAAAAATAACCAGTTACATTTGGCTTTAGGTTTTTCTCACCCAGTAGTATATGACTATGAAAAAGCTATAGATATAAAAACACCTACTCCAACAGAGATTATTATAAGCGGTATTAGCAAACAAAGGGTTGGGCAGATAGCAGCTGAAATAAGAGCTTTTAGACCACCAGAACCTTATAAAGGTAAAGGTGTTAAGTATAGTGATGAAAATATTATTAGAAAAGAGGCTAAAAAGAAATAGTAATGAAAAATAAATTAGCAAGATTAAGATCTGCAAAAAAAATAAGAAGTAAGATTGCATTAGGTGAAAAACATAGATTAACAGTTTATAAGACTACAATGCACACTTATGCACAACTATGTTCTCCAAAGGGTGCTGTTATTGCTTCTGCAAGCACATTAGAAAAAGATATAGTAAACAATAAATTTCATACAGGAAATATTGAAACTGCAAAAATTATTGGAAAAGTAATTGCGGAAAGAGCAGGGGAAAAAAATATTACAGAAGTTGCTTTTGATAGAAGTGGTTACAACTATCATGGAAGAGTTAAAGCGCTTGCTGAATCTGCAAGAGAAAATGGATTAAAATTTTAATAGAGAATAAATATGTCAACAAATATAGACAAATATCAAGGTAGCGAAGAGCTTTTAGAAAAACTAGTTAAAGTCAACCGTGTGGCAAAAGTTGTTAAAGGTGGTAGGCAATTTGGATTTACAGCTCTAACAGTAATAGGTGACGGTAATGGTAGAATTGGTTATGGCTATGGAAAAGCTAAGGAAGTACCTTTGGCGATTCAAAAAGCCATGGAGAAAGCTAGAAGAGATTTGACAAGAATTCCAATTATTGATGGAACATTGCATTATCCGTTAGTTGGTAGGCATGGGGCCGCAAGAGTATATATGCAACCAGCTTCTGAAGGAACTGGAATTATTGCTGGCGGAGCTATGAGAGCAGTATTTGAAGTATTAGGAGTGAGAAATGTCTTAGCTAAATGTATTGGCACAACAAACCCAATCAATGTAGTTAAGGCGACAATTAATGGATTAAGATCTGTTGAATCACCACAGCATGTTTCGAATAAAAGAGGGAAATCCATAGAACACATACTAGGTATAGAAAATGTCAAAGATTAAATTAACTTTAGTAAAAAGCTTAAGTGGAAGATTAAAAGCACATCAAGCATGCGCTAGAGGTTTAGGTATAAAGAAAATACATAGAACTATTGAAGTAAATGATACTCCTGAAAATAGAGGCATGATCAATAAGATTAATTATTTATTAAAAATTGAGAAATAAAAAATGGAACTAAATACAATTGCACCCGAAGTAAAGAAAAAAAATGCCAAAAGGGTAGGTAGAGGAATAGGTTCTGGCACTGGAAAAACTGCTGGAAGAGGACATAAAGGACAAAAAGCTAGAGCAGGCGGATACCATAAAGTAGGTTTTGAAGGTGGTCAAATGCCCATTCAAAGAAGGCTTCCAAAAGTAGGTTTTTCTTCCAGAAAAAATGATACAGCTAGAGTTAGATTGGGAGAGCTTCAGTTTGAGGGTAACGAAGAAATAACAATTGATGTATTAAAAGAGAAGAAAATAATTTCACATAAAGCAAAAGAAGTTAAGGTCTTTCTTTCTGGCGAATTAAAAGAAAAAGTAAACCTTAAAGGCATCATGGTAACTAAAGGTGTAAGAACGGTTATTGAAGATTTAGGTGGAAAAATTACAGAATAAATTATGGAAGAACTTAGAAAAAGATTATTTTTTGTATTTGGAGCTATTCTAGTTTATAGAATTGGTACTTACATACCTGTTCCTGGTATAAATCCAGCTGCACTAGCATCTTTTTTTGAGCAACAAAGCGGGACAATAATTGATATGTTTAATATGTTCTCAGGTGGAGCGTTAGAAAGATTTAGTATTTTAGCGTTAGGAATAATGCCATATATATCTGCTTCAATCATAATGCAATTAATGTCTTCAACAATGCCAGCACTTAAAGAGATAAAGAAAGAAGGTGAGACAGGAAGAAAAAAAATTACTCAGTACACAAGATTTGGAACATTAGGTTTAGCAACCTTGCAAGCTGGAGGGGTCGCAGTAGCACTCCAAGCACAAGGAATAGCTTTGTATAGTGGATCAGGCTTTGTATTTTCAACAATAATTACTTTAGTAACTGGAACAATGTTTTTGATGTGGTTAGGCGAACAAATATCAGAAAAAGGAATAGGTAATGGAATATCTATAATAATATTCGTAAGTATAGTTTCTGGATTACCTACAGCAGTCGGTGGAACATTGGAGCTAGCGAGTACAGGCGAACTAAATTCTGCATTAGTTGTGATGATCTTAATATTAGCTATAGCAGTTACAGCATTCGTAGTTTTTATAGAGAGAGGGCAAAGAAAAATCACAGTAAATTATGCTAGAAGACAGCAAGGCAGAAAAATGGTTCAAGCTCAGTCAAGCTATTTACCATTGAAATTAAATATGGCTGGTGTTATACCTCCTATTTTTGCATCTAGTATAATCTTATTTCCATCAACATTAGGTCAGTGGGCAGGGTCTACAGAAAACATGGGTTGGTTAAAAGATATTTCTTCAACTCTTGCTCCTGGGCAACCGCTTTATGTAGTTCTTTATGCTGCGGCAATAATGTTTTTTTGTTTTTTTTACACAGCTCTTGTTTATGACTCAAGAGAAACATCAGATAATTTAAAAAAATCTGGAGCTTCTATACCTGGAGTAAGACCAGGAGAGCAAACTTCAAAATATATTGACAATGTTTTAACAAGATTGACAGCAGTTGGAGCGTTATATATTACATTAGTTTGTTTATTACCAGAATTCTTAATAATTGGTCTCAATGTTCCATTTTACTTTGGTGGAACTTCATTATTAATAATAGTAGTTGTAATAATGGACTTCATAGGTCAATTACAGTCCCATATGATGAATTATCAGTATGGAAGTTTAATGAAAAAATCAAACTTACAGGGTTATAAGCGATGAAAGTAAGAGCGTCAGTAAAAAAAATATGTAGGAATTGTAAAATAATTAGAAGAAATCGAGTAATTCGTGTGATTTGTATAAATCCAAGACATAAGCAAAGGCAGGGATAATAATGATTGAACATATTAACCATATTGTTAAAATACATAACATTTTTCAGGAAATATAATGGCTAGAATAGCAGGTATAAACGTCTCAGATAATAAGCATACAGTAATTGCTTTGCAGTCTATTTATGGAATAGGCCCAACAAGAGCAAAAAAGATTTGTGATGACTCAAAAATAAAACCATCTATAAAGATAAAAGAATTAACAGAAGCAGAAGTAGAAACTCTAAGAACGCAGGTTTTAAAATACAATATTGAAGGTGATCTTAGAAGAGAGATTACACTTAATATTAAAAGATTGATGGATTTGGGAACATATAGAGGAATTAGACATAGAAAAGGATTGCCTCTAAGAGGGCAAAAAACTAAAAATAATTCGAGGACTAGAAAAGGCCCTAGAAAAGCGATAAGAAAATAATTAGGAATACTAATGGCAAAAACAAACATAAAAACAAAGAAGAAAGTTAAAAAAGTTGTTACTGACGGCATAGCCGTAATAAATTCAACTTTTAATAACACAATTATTACAATTACTGACAGGCAAGGTAACACGCTTTGCTGGGCGACAGCTGGTGGGTCAGGTTTTAGAGGCTCAAGAAAAAGCACACCTTTTGCTGCGCAGGTTGCAGCAGAAAAAGCTGGAAACTTAGGGAAAGAATTTGGACTAAAGACCTTAGTTGTTTTAGTTAAAGGGCCAGGACCAGGAAGAGAATCTGCAGTTAGAGCACTAAATAATATAGGGTATAAAATAACTGATATAAACGATGTTACGCCAATACCACATAATGGGTGTAGACCACCTAAAAAGAGGAGAGTGTAAAAAGTGGCAAGATATATAGGACCAAAATGCAAATTAATGAGAAGAGAAGGAACAGATCTTTTATTGAAAAGTAGAAGAAGATCTCTCGACTCAAAATGCAAGCTTGACAACCAGCCAGGGCAACATGCAGATAAGAAAGCAAGATTGTCTGATTATGGTTTACAGCTTCGTGAAAAACAAAAGCTAAAAAGAATATACGGTGTTTTAGAAAAGCAATTTAGACTTTATTATAAAAAAGCTGCAAGGCAAAATGGGTCTACAGGCGAAAACTTGCTGAAATTATTAGAAAGAAGACTAGATAATGTAGTTTATAGGATGGGATTTGGGTCAACAAGAGCTGAATCTAGACAACTTGTTAGTCATAAAGCAATTTTAGTGAACGGTATAATAGTAAATATTGCTTCATACCAAGTATCTGCTGAGGATGTAATTTCTATAAAAGAGAAGTCAAAAACACAAACAAGGATACAAGAGTCATTAGCTTTAAGTGATCAATACGATACTATTTCGTCTTGGGTTGCGGTAGATAGTAAAAAAATGGAAGGAATTTTCAAATCTATACCTGAAAGAATGGACTTACCTTCAGATATAAATGAATCATTAGTTGTCGAATTATATTCTAAATAAAAGAGGTGTTTTATTGTGTCAAATTTTAATAATTTATTAAAGCCAAAAATAGTTAATATAGAGAATGTATCTCTAAATAATACAAAAGTTACTTTAGAGCCATTAGAAAGAGGTTTTGGTCATACTTTAGGAAGTGCTTTGAGAAGAATTATGCTTTCTTCAATCGTTGGTTCTTCAGTAACCGAGGTTTCAATAGAAGGTGTTCAGCATGAATACAGTACTATTGAAGGTATCCAAGAGGACGTAATTGATATAATGCTAAATTTAAAAGAAATATCTTTTAGAATGAATGGAAATAGTAGCGCAACATTATCATTATCAAAAAATGAAGTTGGTCCAGTTACAGCTTCTGATATTGAATTAAAAGGGGATATAGAAATTGTAAATCCAGAACACGTTATAGCTAACATCACTACAAAAGGTGCTTCTATAAATATGCAAATAGAAGTGAGCGAAGGGATTGGTTATTCTTCTGCTAGCCAAAGAAAAGATGATGTAAATAGAATTGTAGGTTCTTTATTAATTGACGCAAGTTACAGCCCAATAAAAAAAGTATCTTATAAGGTAGATTCAGCTAGAGTAGAACAAAGAACTGATTTGGATAAACTGATAATAGAATTAGAAACTGATGGAACTATAGATCCTGAAGCTTGTATAAGAGAAGCTGCCACAATATTGCATGATCAAGTTTCGGTATTTGTTGATCTAAAAGCTATAGAAGAAAAAGAACAAAAAACAGAAGAAGCAGACATAGATCCTAATTTATTAAGACCAGTTGATGATCTTGAACTTACAGTGAGGTCAGCAAATTGTCTTAAAGCTGAAAATGTATATTATATAGGTGATCTAATTCAAAGAAGTGAAAATGAATTATTAAAAACACCTAATTTAGGAAAGAAATCTCTTACAGAAATAAAAGATATACTAGGAACATACGGACTATCTTTAGGTATGAAATTAGATAACTGGCCTCCAAGTAATCTTCAAGATCAAGACAACCAAGCTAAAAAGTTTTAGGAGAACATAGTGAGACATAAGTATTCTGGTAGAAAATTAAATAGAACATCATCACATAGAACTGCGATGTTTAAGAATATGATGGCATCTCTTATTGAGCATGAAGAAATTAAGACAACAGTTCCAAAAGCAAAAGAACTTAGAGGTTTTGTTGAGAGACTAATAACTATATCTAAAAATGATACGGTAGCAAAAAGAAGAATAGTGTTCTCAAGAATAAGATCAAAGGAAGCAGTTGCAAAATTATTTACAGAACTAGGGCCAAGATTTAAACAAAGACCAGGTGGATACCTGAGAATTTTAAAGTGTGGTTATAGGGCGGGTGACAAAGCGCCCATGGCAATAGTCCAGCTTGTTGATAAAAAACAAGAGGTTACTGAAGAGTCATAATATTTTTTTTAAGTAAGTTCCAGTAAAAGATTTCTTATTTTTTGAAATTTTTTCTGGTGTTCCTACTTCTAGTATAGTTCCTCCTTTTATACCACCTTCGGGTCCCATATCAATTATCCAGTCAGCAGTTTTGATAACATCAAGGTTGTGTTCAATAATGATAATAGTGTTGCCTTTATCTCTTAGTGCATAAATTATTTTTAACAACTGATTTATATCGTGAAAATGAAGGCCTGTTGTTGGTTCGTCAAATATATATATAGTTTTCCCTGTATCTCTTTTTGAAAGTTCTTTTGCCAACTTAACTCTTTGTGCTTCACCACCAGAAAGTGTTGTAGCATTTTGACCTACTGTTATATATGAAAGCCCAACATCAACTAGTGTTTTTAGTTTTCTTTTAACTGTCGGCACACTATCAAAAAAACCATAGGCTTCATCTACTGTCATATCTAAAACTTCAGAAATATTTTTATTTTTATACAAAACTTCAAGCGTAGAATTATTATATCTTTTGCCTTTACAGATATCACACTGAACATATATATCTGGAAGAAAATGCATTTCTACTTTTATTACTCCATCACCATGGCATGATTCACATCTTCCACCTTTAACATTAAAACTAAATCTTCCTGGATTATAGCCCCTGGATCTTGATTCTTGTGTTGCAGCAAATAGATCTCTTATTATTGTAAATAATCCAGTGTATGTTGCAGGATTTGATCTTGGTGTTCTTCCTATTGGACTTTGATTGATCTCAATAATTTTATCAAATTCTTCCCAACCTTTAATATCTTTAACTTTTCCGTATGAGTTGCTATTTTTATTAATTTTATTGCTAAGATATTTATATAGGGTCTCATTGATAAGTGTTGATTTTCCGGACCCAGAAACACCTGTTACACATGTCATTAAGCCAATTGGAATATCTACACTTAAATTTTTTAAATTATTAGATGAGGCCCCTAAAATAGATATCTTTTTATTACTAGGTAGAACTCTATTTTTAGGAATTTTAATTTCTTTTTTACCTGAAATATACATTCCAGTTATGGAATTTTCATTATTCTCAATACTTTCAGGTGTCCCTTCGGCAATAATTTCACCACCATATGATCCTGCTCCAGGACCAATATCAATCACATAGTCTGCAGCTCTTATTGTGCATTCATCATGCTCTACTACTATTACTGTATTACCAAGATCTCTTAAGCTATATAAAGTCTCAATAAGTTTGTCATTATCTTTCTGATGTAGCCCTATAGAGGGCTCATCAAGTATGTATGTAACACCTACTAAACCAGCACCAATTTGACTAGCTAGCCTAATTCTTTGATTTTCACCTCCTGAAAGAGTTTCTGCGCTTCTATCAAGACTTAAGTAGTTTAAACCAACATTATTCAAAAAACCTAATCTAGAACTTATTTCCTCAACCAACCTATAGGCTATTTTTTTTCTTTTTCCATCTAATGATAATTTTTTGAAAAAAATTAAGCAATCTTCTATCGGCATTAATGAAATATCAGAAATGTTTAAGTTGTCAATTAATACATTTCTTGCGTATTCTGATAATCTAGTCCCTTTGCATTCTTCGCAAGTTTGTTTTGATAAATATTTATTTAACTCGTCCCTAACGAAATTAGATTCTGTATTATTATATCTTCTTTCAAAATTATTTAGAACGCCTTCAAAAACTTGTAGTTTTGAAACTTTTTTTCCAGAGTTATTATAATAAGTAAATTTTATTTCTTCTTCTCTGGTGCCATGTAGTACTATATTTTGTATTTTTTTATTTAGTAAATTAAAAGAGCTGTCTATATTAAATTTATAATGAATTGAAAGTGATTTAATAATTTGATAGTAAAATTCATTTCTTTTATCCCAACCTTTAATAGCTCCTTCAGATAGACTTAGATCTTTATTTACAATTTTATTTTCATCAAAAAATTGATTTACGCCTAAGCCATCACATTCTTTGCAAGCTCCTACAGGACTGTTAAATGAGAATAGCCTGGGTTCTAATTCATTAATGCTATAGCCGCAATGTGGGCATGCAAATTTTGAAGAATAATTTTCATTTGATTCTCTATCAATGGAATATATTGTTACTAAATCATTTTTATAATTTAAGGCAGTTTCTATTGATTCCGTAAGCCTTATCTTTGATTTTTCATTTATTTTTAAACGATCTATAACTAGTTCAATTGTATTATTTTTTTTTGGATCAATTTTTGGAAGATCACTGATATTATGAATTGTGTTATTTATTCTTAATCTTACAAAACCTCTGATTTTAATATCCTCTATTATATTTTTATGTTCTCCCTTTCTACTTTTTATCAACGGAGTTAATATTATTAATGATTCATCTTCTTGATACTTGTTATATAGATCCTCTACAATCTCTGAGGCAGATTTTCCCTCTAGACTATTTTTATGTTTTGGGCATATTGGCACTCCTGCTCTAGCAAAAAGCAGCCTCAAATAGTCGTGAATTTCCGTTATAGTGCCAACTGTTGATCTTGGGTTATGAGAAGTAGTTTTTTGCTCTATCGAGATTGCTGGCGAAAGACCTTCTATATGGTCAACATCTGGTCTTTCCATTCTTGTTAAAAATTGTCTTGCGTATGCTGATAATGACTCAACATACCTTCTTTGGCCCTCAGCAAATATAGTATCAAACGCTAAAGTAGATTTTCCTGAGCCAGATAAGCCTGTTATAACCACTAGCTTGTCTCTAGGTATTGTTACGTCTATATTTTTTAAATTGTGGCTTCTGGCACCCTTAATTACTATATTCTGCATTTACATATGATATTATTATGGAATAAGTGCATAGAGTATATCTACTGAATTGAAAGGTATAGTGTTAATTGCAAATATATGGTTAATGTATAAATAAATAATAGGAGTTTCAAAAAATGGCTGGAGTAAATAAAGTTATAATTCTTGGTAGGCTTGGAGCTGATCCTGAATTAAGGTCATCACCTTCTGGAGTTACGTCTTGCAACTTAAGTATTGCAACTTCTCAAAATTGGACCGATAAGTCCTCAGGGGAAAAGAAAGAAAAAACAGAATGGCATAGGATTGTATTTTTTGGGAGATCAGCTGAAATTATTGATCAATATGTAAAAAAAGGACAAGAGCTATATATTGAAGGAAGTTTATCGACTAGTAAATATGAAAAAGATGGAATTGAAAGATATACAACAAATATCATTGGGTCTTCTTTTAACTTTATAAGTGGTTCTGGATCATCTTCTTCTAATTCAAATAATAATCAATTTAATGATAATATGAATCAAGATGTTGCTACAAAATCGCAAGAAACATCTAGTAAAGATGATTTTGATGATGATATACCATTCTAAATTTTTTTAAAAAATTCAAATTATCTAATGTTATTAACTTTATTTTTCTCCACAATAATAATTTCACTAATTATTACTAATATAATAGAGAAAAATTTTTCAAGATATTCCTTATTTATAGATAAACCTAATAATAGGAGTATGCATTCAAATCCGGTACCAACAGCAGGTGGGATAGGCATGCTTGCTACATATATATTATACATAACTGCTCTTCACAATATTTATGATGTAAATAATAATGTAATCTTTTTTTTATTTGTATCATTGTTACCTATAGCAATTGTTTGTATCATAGATGATTTTAAAGAAATAAATATTTTTGTGAGATTGTTGGCACAATTTTTTTCAGCATTATTAATAATATATTATTTTCAAATAAGTGATGATGGCAATTTTAGAAATTATTTAAACCAAGAGTTTTTTTTAATAATAATTTTATCAATTATATTATCAATGTGGTTGATGAATTTATATAATTTTATGGATGGAATAGATGGCTACGCAGTTTCTGAATGTATCTTTGTATCTTTTTCTTCAGCATTAATAATTTATTTGAATAACGAAGATAGCATACTATCTTTATATTTAGTTGGTCTTGGATTATCAAGTATTGGTATTTTAGTAAGAAATTGGCACCCTGCAAAAATTTTTATGGGAGATACCGGTAGCGTTTCTATTGGTTTCTTTTTTTCATTTTTCATTTTTTATAGTGCTTCAGAATCAATGATCAGTATATATACATGGCTTATACTACTATCAATTTTTATATCTGATTCCACATATACTTTATTTGTGAGAATTGTAACAAAAAAAAATATTACACAGCCTCATTTAACACATGCTTTTCATCTTTTAGCATCGAATAAAAATTCTCAAGTATTTGTAACAAAGAGAATGATTATTTTAAATATTTTTTGGGTTTTACCTATGGCAGTACTTTCAAATTTCTATATGAATTACAATGTTGTAATAACATTTATAGCCTACGTACCTATGGTTGTTTATCTAATTAAAATTGGAGCTGGATTAGAGTATAATAAGAAAATATGAAAAAAAAATATTATATTGAGACCCAAGGCTGCCAAATGAATGAGTATGACAGCGATAAAATGAAAGATCTTCTTAGTAAAGAAATGGATTTTGTTGGCACAAATATTAAAGAAGAGGCGGATGTTTTAATTGTAAATACCTGTTCAATTAGAGAAAAAGCACAAGAGAAAGTTTTTTCTTTGCTGGGAAAATGGAGAAAATTAAAAAAAATTAATCCAGATATTGTTATAGGAGTTGCTGGATGTGTTGCTTCACAGGAAAGCGATGCTATTTCATCTAGGGCACCGTATGTTGATATGGTTATTGGCCCACAAACAATTCATAGACTGCCAAAAATCTATAAAGAGTCATTAAAATCAAAAAAAACTATCGTTGATGTTGAGTTCCCATTAATTGAAAAATTTGATAATTTGCCAGTAGTATCTGAATCAAAATTTTCAGAAATGGTTACTATAATGGAAGGTTGCAGTAAGTACTGTTCTTATTGTGTTGTTCCATACACAAGAGGTACTGAAGTTAGTAGACCATTAGATGATATATTGCTAGAAATAAATTCTTTAGTAGATAATGGTGCAAAAGAAATTATTTTATTAGGTCAAAATGTAAATGCATATTTTTATGAAGACAATAAGGGAAATATAGTAAATTTTGGATTATTATTATTCTATATTGCGAGAAATAAGGGTATTAAAAGGATTCGTTACACAACCTCACACCCAAATAATTTTGATGCGCAGACTTATTTAGCTTATGAAAAACTTCCTCAACTAGTTAGTCACCTTCATTTACCAATTCAAAGTGGGTCAGATAGAATATTGGCAGCAATGAAAAGAGGTTATACGGTTCTTGAATATAAATCAGTAATAAGAAAGTTAAAAAAAGCTCGACCAAGCATGACATTTTCTTCGGATTTTATAGTAGGTTTTCCTGGTGAAACAGAAGAAGATTTTATGAAAACTATAGATTTGATAAAAGAAGTAGAGTTTGATCAGTCATATAGCTTTATATATAGCAAGAGACCAGGCACACCGGCTGCATCATTACATGATGAAGTAAGTGATTCAGAAAAAAAACTGAGGCTTAAATTTTTACAAGAGACAATAAATACGCTGTCTAAAAGCAGATCTAAATCAATAGTTGGTGAAAATGTAGAAATTTTGGTTGAAGGTAAGTCATCAAAATATAATGACATGGTGACTGGCAGAACCACAAATAACAAAATTATTAACATACCAGGAAAAGATAATCTTGTTGGTGAGCTTTTAAATATTCAGGTTACAGAACTAAATAATAAGTCTTTAAAGGGAGAGATTTTAATAAAATAATTTTATGGATAAAGTAGAGATAATACTAGAGCCGGTCGATAATAATAGGTTATTAAATTTATGTGGACCTCTAAACAATAACTTAAAAGAATTAGAATTAAGATTTGACGTTGAAATTAATCAAAGAGGCAACTTATTTTATTTTTCAGGAAATAAGAAAAATATTTTTATAGCATCTGAAACTCTTAAAGAGCTTTATGTGGAAGCTGGCAAAAAAGATATATCAATAGACTTATTGCATGATTTTCTTGACCAGCCAAATGTTTTAAAAAATAATAAAAGAGGCCCCAGTAATAATGGTGTTGGTAATCTTAAATATAAAAATTATGTAATAAATATTTCTAGTGATAGCCAAAGAAATTTCGTAGAAGAAATTGATAAAAATGATTTAGTTTTTTCAGTAGGAGCTGCTGGCTCAGGAAAAACTTTTCTCGCTATTGGTGCAGCTTTGCATTTTTATGAAATTGGTTTAGTAAAAAAAATTGTTTTAGTTAGGCCAGCTGTTGAAGCAGGGGAAAGTCTTGGTTTTTTACCAGGAGATCTTTCTCAAAAAATAGACCCCTATTTAAGACCAATGTACGATGCTTTGAATACTATTATGGATACAAATCTTTTAAATAAAATGATTGATCAAAATATTATCGAAGTAGCTCCTTTAGCATACATGAGAGGTAGAACATTGAATAATTCATTTATAGTTCTAGATGAGGCGCAAAATTCTACAAAAGAACAAATGAAAATGTTTTTAACAAGATTAGGAAAAAATTCAAAAGCAGTCATAACAGGAGATGTAACGCAAATTGATTTGCCTAATGCTTTTTCTGGGTTAGTGCATGTATTGCCATTAATAAATAAGATTCCAGGTATAAGTGTATGTGAGTTTAAAAATACAGACGTTATGAGACATCCGCTTGTAAAAAAAATTATCAAAGCTTATGAAGTTAAAAACTAATGATTAAGAGTTTTCTAATTAATAATATTAAAGATGAATATGCTCCTGACAGCGCATTATTTGATGAATGGTTTGGCTCAGTAGAGTACTGTGGAGATGCAGAAATAACAATAAAAGTTGTAACCCCTGAAGAAATGAGAAATCTAAATATTCTATATAGAGATAAAGATAAAATATCTGATACTTTAGCGTTCCCATTTGATAATCTATTTGTAGGTAAAAAAATTATATTAGGTGATATTGCAATGTGTGCAAATAAGATTAATACAGATTCTATTTTTTTTAATAAAGAAAAGTTAGAAAGATGGGCGCATTTAACAATCCACAGTACTTTACATTTATTAGGTTACACGCATGATAATAAAATAGATCAAGAAAATATGGAAAATACAGAAATTGATATATTAAGAAAATTTGATATCTTTAACCCATACGAAATTTAAATATTATGAAAATTTTTAAAAATTTAATACAAAAATTTTATGAAAATAATTTAGATAGAAAAAAAATTATTTTACAGTTAAGACGTTATCATGAAAAAAAATACATTAATATGGAATTACTTTCCATGCTACTTGGTGTATTTAAAGTTCAGGAAACTAGAGTAAAAGATATTATGATACCAAGATCAAATATGGTAATAATTAAAAAAAACTCATCCATAAATGAAATTTTACCACTCATTATAAAATCTTCTCATTCAAGATTTCCTGTAATTCTTGAAAATAAAGATGAAATTATTGGAATATTATTAGCAAAAGATCTTTTAAAATTTATAGATAAAGATAGCAGTAGTTTTAATATTGATGAGATTATAAGACCAAGCGTAATAATTCCAGAAACAAAAAAATTAAATGTTCTATTGAGTGAGTTCAAATCCGGAAGAAATCATTTGGCTGTAGTGGTAGATGAATATGGTGGTGTCTCTGGTCTAATAACTATTGAAGATGTGTTAGAGCAGATAGTTGGAGATATTATTGATGAACACGATACTGTTTTAATCAACAGCAATATTAAGAAATTAAAAAATTCTTTATATTTGATTAACGGGTCAACAACATTACAAGAATTTAATGATTTTTTTAAGTGTCATTATAGTAGTGATAAATTTGATACTATAAGTGGATTATTAATAAATAAATTCAAAGGGCTACCAAAAAATCAAGATATAATATTAATTGATAATTATAAGTTTCAAATAAAACTTTCAGATCAAAGAAGAATTCACAGTATTCAATTAGATATTAAAGATTAAATAAGGCAAGTATATGAAGTATTTAGTATGTTTTTTTATTGGCTGGATGTATACACTCTCTTTTTCTCCGTACAATGTATCTCTGCTATCATTAGTAAGTATTTTGGTGTTACTGCTTTTTCTAGATCTTGATTCTTTAAAAGATTCTACTATAAAAGCATTTTTATTTTCTTCTGGGTATTTTTTGAGTGGTACATATTGGCTTGAAAATGTAATAAGACAATATTCTGAAGTTGGCTACATATTATCAATAATTATAATATTATTTTTTATCTTATACTTATCAATTTTTATTGCTTTACCAATAATTATATCTTCGTATTTAAAAATTAATTTAAAACTTCATGAAAACTATTCCTTAATTATAATGTCAATACTTATGGTTTTTTTTGAAATTATAAGAGCAGAAATATTTACTGGTTATTCATGGCATAATTTTGGTCAGGCAGGAATAGGCTCTCCACTTGAGTATTTTTTTCCTGTCATAGGCGTTCACGGCATAACTTTAATTATTTTCTTATCTGCGCTAATTATTATTAATATAATTAGGTCAAAAAATTTAAAATTTTTTTTACCATTACTCACAATTTTTTTATTATTTTATTTTAGTATTTATTCAAAAGATTGGACATTTGAAAGTTCAAAGATGGCATCCATAACTATTATCCAACCAAATACTTCGAATAAATTATCTTATGATAAAGAAGAGACAATCAAAAGAATGAATATTTTAAGTAATATGAGCTCTGATTTAACTGTTAATTCCCCTGATATTGTTTTATGGCCAGAAGCACCATTAGTTGTACCTTATAATAATATAAAAAAATCTTTTTATGAAAATATTTTAAGTAAGATGCCTAGCTCAACCTCTCTTGTTACAGGGTCATTCTACGAAGACAATGGTAATATTTATAATACTATAATTAATGTATCAGACCCTTCAAATTTATATCATAAAAAACATCTTGTTCCGTTTGGTGAGTATTTGCCTTTTAGAGAAATAATGTCGTCTATTTATAATTTTATTGGAATAAATATTTATGATTTATCAAAAGGAAAAATATCAAATGTTATAAAAGTTAATGAATTTAAAGCTTACTCATTAATTTGTTACGAAAGTATATTTTCTAAAGAATCTTTAATAAAAATTTCTGAGGCTGATTTTATATTAAATGTTTCAAATGATGGTTGGTTTGGAGATTCTCTTGCGCCATACCAACATCTTGATGCTTTGCGTATGAGAGCACTAGAGAATCAAAGGTACGCAATAAGATCTGCGAATAATGGAATATCAGCAATTATTTCTCCATACGGAAATATAATAAATTTTATACCATATAATAAAACGGGTTTAATAAACGCTAGTATAGTAGCTAGGAATGGTTACACACCACTATCAAGATATGGTTATAGCACTCTGTATATCTTTACATTCTTAATATTTATTTACGCTAGCATCTATTTTAATATAAAGGCGTTCAAGCGCTAATAGAAATAATTTTGTAATTTCTAACTAGTTTTACAATATCATTAACATTTTCAGCAGTAATATTAGAGCTTCTTGAGGCATTATTTTCACAAAGAGCTCCTCTGAAACCCATATAATTAGGGTTTAGTTTTATAATGTCATCGATGTGAGTTTTATTTATTGAGCCAGCAATCCCAGTTAATAAATTCATGCTTTTTGCTATAGTAATAAAATTATTTATTTGATAATGAGTAACATGATTAAATAAATTCCCAGATTTTTTATTTGATGTGTCTACCATTATCCCTGAAAAACCTGATTCTTTAAGCTCAGCAATTTCATTTTTAGTTGGAAGAAACTTATCTGCAAAAAAAACAGCAATAAGTTTTTTACATGATTTTATATTACATAATGTTTTTATGTAACTATTATCGTATACTCCAATTTTTATGAAATCTACATTTGTAGATGAAACTTCATCTACATTTTCAGAGATTAGCTCTATATCATTTGGTAAATCTCCAACTGTTGAGCTTGTTAATTTTTTTTTATTAATAAAATTTACTATTATTTCAATATCATTTTTCTCGAGTCTACCCAAAGCTCCTTTAGACGGGTCCTTGAGATCTATGATGTCAATGTCAGTATCTATTAATATTTTTGCTTCAGACAAATCCTTTATACTTGCTAAAATTTTTGACATTTTATTTAATACTATCCTTATATTTATTTATATAGTCCAAAAGCCACTCCCATGCTTCAGCTTCATTACTTCCTGCGGTCTTATTTATTGCAATTTGAAGATATTTTATTTCTTCATCAATTTTTTTATTATCTATAATTCCAAGTCTTGATGCAAGAATACATAGTTCAATTACTGCTGATTTTGCTCTATTAAATCCATAATACATTCTATGTATCTCTTCATTTACTGGCTTACATATTATTGTAGGCCTTTTGCTATCTTCATCTATGTTTTCTACTACGAATTCAGTATGTGAAACTGCATCTTTTATTCGAAAACAGTCTATCGTATTGGTTTCTATAAAATCTATATTTATTCTTTTTTTTATTATACAGGAGGCAAATATTCTTACATCATCAATATAATTTATTACACCTGATTTATTTCTTAGAATATTATCTAATGATACAGACGGTTTGAAAGGTTTTATTTTTAATATATTTTTATCTATATATATACCAAGAGGTGATACTTTAATCGAATTATCTAGATTTTTAGTTGTTACTACAGTTTCTCTTACGTAAGTCATTTATTTTTTACTCTTACTATTTTTAATTTTTCTCATCGTGTGTCCTGCGGTCTTAAATCTCATCATATCATCTTCAGAAATGTCTACTGAGCAGCCCCACTTAAGCATTTCGTCTTGGTCATATCTTTTACCTAATTGAAATGCTATGTGAGCCTTTGCTAGCTCCATACCCAGATAATATGCATGACCGTCGTCATTTTTTATATCGAGATATTGATAAAATTCAGTCGCATCTTTTTCTGTATAAAAGCTTTTATTATTAAAAACATGAATTCCATCTTCATTTACATATATCCTGTAATTTTTATCTTTTACATTTGACCACATTTCTTTTAGTTCATCAGTATTATATGGAAATGGTTTCCTCTCATGTAAGTGGAGTAGTTTATTAGAAATATCTTTAGGTGGCATACTATAAGTTTTTGTAGTGTACATAATTCTTCTTGCAAAATTACCTTCAATTATTGCTTTATTACAATGTTCACTTACTTGAGTGCAAAGAGCATAATTGATATCTAATTCTGAGGCTATTCCAAACAATAATGCATTCATTCCTGCAGTATCAGCATGCGTTAGTTCTGTAAGATTTCCAATTCCTATCATTACCTCAATATCCGGAAACTTTCTTCTTAGCTTTTGATATCTTACAATGGAATCAGTGAAACCAAAGTTTATCGGTTCTAGAATTGAATCAGCAATAAACTGCCTATTATCTTTTAACAACCTATCTATTAATTTATGAAAATTATCTTCCTCACGTGGAGAGTCTGGAATAATAACTGGTATTGAATCTACTTTGTCCATTACCCAGATAGATTTTTCTTGAAGGCTTAATAAGAAATCAGCTCCTGCTTTTGATCCAGTTATTAAATCATTTGTATCTAAAGAATCAACGCTCACCATAAAATTTTGTTTTTTTAATTCTTGTATAGTTTCACTTAAATGCGGAAATTTTGTACTTGGCAGACATCCAATGTCAATTATATCGGCTCCATCTTTTTTATACATATTAGCTTGTTTAATGATCTGACCTATTGTCATATTTGGTGCTTCAGTAACCTCGCCAATTATTTTTGTATCATATTTACTTAAGTCTAAATCTTTACCTTGCAGACCTAGAAAACTAGGTATGTCTTTTAATTCCTCAGGACCTCTTATGCATTCTTTGCCAGAAAACTTTGTTAATTCTTCAATGTCCCCTCTACATCTTCCTGGTATTACAATTTTTGTACCTTTTTTTAAACTATCTAAATTTATTTTTTTAATAATAATATCTATTGTTGCAAGTGCTGCAACATTTACACCAATGTCAAGAACCTCATACGTGAACTTGTTTTTTGAACTTATATCAGATAAAACTTTTTCAAGCGATATCTTTGCTAATTTCCCTGTTAAAAATATTAAATGGTCCTTCATAGCGTCTCATATGATTGAATTGTATATTTTATTTTGTTTTAGCATAATGTAAACTAATTAAAATAAATAATTTAGTACAGTTTATATGATAGGAGTCTTTGGTGGAAGTTTTGATCCAATACATTTTGGCCATATAGAGCCCTTAACAGAGCTATCAGAAATTTTTGATTTTTCAGAAATTAGGTTAATTCCAACACATCAATCGCCGATAAACAAATTATTTTCTGCAAGTGCAGACCATAGATATAGAATGGCTGCTATTATTGCTTCTTCAGGATCAAATAACTTCGTATCTGATGATGTCGAGCTCAGAAAAGAAGGTATTTCATACACATATGAAACTATAAAAATTATTAAAAAAGAGACAAATAAAGAAGATTTGTGCCTAATTTTAGGATTAGATGTATTTCTTAATATTGAAACTTGGTATAATTATTTAGAAATTTTAAAAGAAGTAAATATAATTGTTATTAATCGCCCAGATTCTGATGTAAAAAAAATTGAAAATATGAATTTTGAAATCTTAGATAGAATTACAAGTAACAAAATAGATTTTTTGAAAAATGAAAAGAAACAAATTTTTTTTTACCAAATGTCTTCAATAAATATTTCTTCTACGAAAATTAGGGACATGATTAGGAAAGGAAAAAATCCAGTTGGATTAATTCCAGGATCAATAATGTCGTATATTAAAAGAAATAAACTTTATATGGAAAAAATATGAGTAATATAGATATCAGTGATGTTAAAAATATTGTTTTAGAGTCATTAGATAATTTAAAAACACAAGATATTGTAATGATTGATGTTAGTAAAAAATCGAATTTTACTGATTGCCTCTTAATAGGTACAGGTACCTCTTCGACTCATATAAAATCTATCTCAAACGAAATTACTGAAAATTTAAAAAAAAGTGGTTATGGAAAATTAATAAGGGGTGTTGAATTAGATAGTGAATGGGTTTTAATAGATCTTTTTGATATTGTAATTAATTTAATGTTGAGCGATACAAGAGAATTTTATGGTCTCGAAAAATTATGGTCAGCAGAAGGGTCATACAGTTCAAAAGCAAACTCTATTTAAATTTAATGGAAATTTTTATTATTACAATATGTAATAAAAAAGAAGATTATTCAAATAACTTAATTGAAAAATATATTAATTTAATTAAAAAATTTTATAAATTAAGCTACATTGACATTAGTTTTAAAACAGTGAAAGTTAAAAAAAATTTGTATGATAAGGAGTATAAGAAAGCTATATCATTAATTAAGCCAAATTCAACTTTAGTAGCATTAGACGAAAACGGTAAACATATGAGCTCTTTAGATTTTTCAAAAAAAATTAAGTTGTTAGCAGAGAATAACGCACAAATATATTTTCTTATAGGAGGGCCAGATGGTTTATCTGATTTTGTAAAAAAAAAAGCAGACCTGATAGTCTCCTTGTCAGATTTAACATTCCCTCATCAGCTTGCCAAAATTATACTTACAGAGCAAATTTATAGATCAATATGTATAATGAATAAACATCCGTACCATAGGTCATAGAATGAAGTTTATAAAATATATAGTAATAATATTAATAGCCTATTTAGTGATATCACTAACTGCAGCAAGAATATTAGTTGCAAATGCTGAAAATAATATTAATTTTTTTGAAAATTATATAAGTAACAGTAATATTACAGGCATAGCTGTAGAAAAAATTACTAGTGATTGGAAAGGGTTGTACCCATCAATAGAGATATTTCTTAGCAGAAAGAATAAAGACAGTAGCAAGATTTATTTTGATAATGTAAAAATAAATTTAAATATATATAAGTCTGTGGTGCTACTAAGACCAGTTATAAAAGAAATTTATCTAAAAAATATTTATTACGAAACCAGTGTAAAAGAAATTTTAGTAATATTTAATAGAAAAAAACTTAATAACAATATAGTAATAGAAAATATTAAAATAAAAAAATCTAATTTTATAATTAAATATAATAAAAGTAGCTTTGATTTAAACAATGTCAATATTTTAATTAAAAATAATAACTTAATAATTGATGCAAATATTGATGATAATAAAAAATTTGCTTGTAGTATAAAAAATATTAAAGTAAAAGGTTCTAAATTAATAAATTTTGATTATAAAATAAAAATTAACGGAAAATTTAATTATAACTTTGAAAATATATTCTATAAACATAAATTGATAATAAATAATTCTGATCTTTTTATAACGACAAGTGGAAATTTTTCAAATGGTTATCTTGTAAAAAACAAGTTCTCTATTTTAACAGATAAAAAATCTAATATTATTTTAAATAACAATGTTATCAATAATATAAATAGTAGATTAATTTTAGATGGAAATGTTAATCAGAACGTTAAATTTGAAATAAATGAATTAAATTTTCTTTCTAAAAATAATAATTATTATAGCTTTAATGATACTTCTGGAAGTATTAGTAGTGATAATGGTAACGTATCAATTTTTTCTAAAAAGTTGGATATAAATTTAGAGAATTTTCACAATGACTATGATTTACCTTCTACAAACAATATTTATTTTTCTGGTTTAGTTAAAAATCTTAAAATGAAATTTAATTTATTAAACTTTTATAATGAATTTTATGTTTCTGGTGATTTTATTAAATCAAATATATCATCAGATACTGGTTATATAAGAAATTTTTCTGGATATATAGAGGCTAGTAATAAATCAACTTTTGTTAAATTTTATTCTAAGAATGTGGAAATACAGTACAAATCTATGTTAAGAGATCGCAAATTATATGAATCTATTTATGGTGAAGTTGAATTTTCTAATTATTCAAACTTGTTATTAAACATATATGATTTAAGTATAGTTAATAATGAAATAGATATTAACACATCTGGAATTATTGATTTTTCTAAAGATTCTATAAAAGTACTTTCTAGTATAAATTTTATTGATATGACAAAGGTTACAGATTACATTCCATTGTCGCTTATGAGTGAAAAATCTTCTAGTTGGTTTAAAAAATCTTTTTTAAGTGGGTATTCAAGGAAAGCATTTATTATGATTGATGGTAATTTATCCAACTATCCTTTTTATGATAATAATAATGGTCTATCTTATGCTGTTTTCCCAATAAAAAAACTAACAGTTGATTATAAAAAAAATTGGGTGCCATTTGAGAATATTGATGGTTTTGCATATTTTAACAATAGAAAAGCACAATTTAATTCAGATGAATTTAATGTTTTAAAAACTAAAGCAATAAATACTATGCTTGAAATTGATGATGTAAAGAATATCGAATTAATTTTAACAGGAATTTTAAAGGGGCCTTTTAATGATCTTTTAAAATATTCAAATACTGCTTCATTAACAAGTGTTGCAAATAGAAAAGTTATAAATATTAAGGGTAATTCTGAAACAGATTTTAGAATCAAAATTGGAATTAATGGTACAAAAAATGACTATAGAAGTACCATAAGACTTAATAATATTAGTTTTAATATGGATGAAAATAATAGTATTGCTAAAATTAACGGAAAAATTTTATTTAAAAATAATTTATTTTTTACAGATAAAAATGAATATATTACAGCTTCTTACAATAATAAGGATATTAAATTCTCATTAAGCACATTAAAAGATAACAGCTTTATTATTAAAGGAGTGCAGGAAATTGATATTAGTAAAAATACACCTAGTAATAACTATAGTGATAAGATACTTGGTTCATCGTTATGGAATTATAAATTAATTATACCAGGATTTAATAGTAAATCTAAAAAAATTAAACTTTCAGCAGTATCGAATTTATATGGAACGTCTATTATTCTTCCAAAACCATTTTATAAAAATAAAGATATTAAAAAAAATATTTCTATTAATGCTTTTTTGGAAAACAATAAATTATATGACATTAATATAATTTATAATGGTATTTATGCAGAACTAAGTTCCTTGGATAAAATTAGTGGTTATATTAACTTTTCAGGAAAAAAGCTAAAATTGCCAAATAATAGGTTTAATATAATTGGAAAATTAGATGTAATAAATATAGACGACTGGAAGGCCTTAAATAAAAATGGCACACCTATAAATTATTTTGATTATATAAATAAAATAGATCTGAATATTGGTCAATTAATTAGTAATAATATTATATTGGATAACTTTTCTGCTAAAGGATATCGATCTAATAAATCATTTTTATTTAATAAGATTGAAGTTAATTCAGATAAAGTTAGGATTAGATCTAATGGTAAAATTGAGTTTGGTAATATTTCATCCTTTAAAGTTAATTTAAGTAGTGAAAATTTAGAGATTCTATTAAATTATTGGAAATTTACCCATAGTTTGCGTGACTCTTCTATTGATAGTATTTTTGATATAAGTTGGCAGGGTGGATTGTTTGATTTTAGTTTAGATAAGATTTATGGTGAATTTAATACCACTATGACTAATGGGCGTTTAAAGAAAGTTGGAAATCGTGCCACAAGAATATTTGGATTATTTAATATTGATTTATTAGTTAAAAGATTGTCTTTAGATTTTGACGATGTTACTAAAAATGGATTTTACTATAATACTTTAAGCGGTGATTTTAGAATAGAAGGAGGTAATATTTTTACTACTAATTTATTAATTAAAGGGCCGGCGGCTGAAATGCTAGCAGTTGGAACAACTGATATAATCAATGAGACCTATGATATGCAGGTTGTTGCAAGCCCAGAATTTGGAGAAGCTTTGCCAGCCATAGCATTATTAGGTGGCCCAATTACAGCTGCCGCTACATTTGCTGCTGAGAAACTAGCCAAAGCCTTTGGTAAAGATATAAATGATTTAATTAAGATAAAATACAAGGTTTCTGGATCTTGGGATAAGCCAATTTTAAAAGTTATAGAGAAAAATGGAAGTGCGCTAGAAAATGTGGAGGATTTATTTAAATGAAAGATTTTAAATTATCATGCATACAAGTAGCATCAGGACCTAATATTGCAGCTAACTTTTTAGAAATTAGCAAGCATATTGTGGCAGCAAAAAAACTTGGAGCAGACTTAATTGTATTACCTGAAAATTTTTCTATGATGGCAAAAGAAGATTCAATGTATCTAGATATAAAAGAAGAATTAGGGCAAGGGAGAATACAAGACTTCATAAGTAATGAAGCTAGAAAACATGACTTATGGATAGTTGCTGGAACTATTCCTATAAAATCACAAAAAAAAGATAAAGTTTATTCAACTTGTATAGTTTTTAATAATTTGGGTGAGCAGGTTTCATCTTATAATAAAGTTCATTTATTTGATGTTAATATTATTGAGACTAATGAGAAATATAGTGAATCAGATATTTATCTAAATGGTAATTCTATAACCGTAATAGATACTCCCTTCTGCAAGATTGGTTTAGCTATATGTTATGATCTTAGATTTCCTGAATTATTTAGAAAGTTGTCACAAGAAAATGTTGATGTTGTGTGTATGCCAGCCGCATTTACTTCTGTAACAGGAAAAGCTCACTGGGAACACCTAATAAAGGCAAGAGCTATAGAAAATTTAGTTTATTTTGCAGCTAGCGCTCAGGGAGGCTATCACGTTAGCGGCAGAGAAACTTATGGGCACTCAATGATTGTCAATCCATGGGGAGAAACGCTTGATATTATAAAAAATAATTCTGGGGTTATAATTTCATCTATAGATTTAAAATCTTTGAAAAAACTTAGAAAAAATTTTCCATGTTTGAGTCATAAAAGGTTTTAACTAAAAAATATGGGATCATCTAGAATATTATTTTTGTAATATACTTTATTGTTCTCTAATTTTATATCTTTATTTTCAATCATCTTTAGTGTTTTATAATATAAAATATGTTCAACTGCCAATAACCTTTTAGCAACCGATGTAGAATCATCAGTTCTATTTACAGGTATTTTATACTGAGCAATTAAAGGCCCGCAGTCAATATCATTAGTGACATAATGAGTAGTACATCCATGATATAAATCTTTATTTGCAATAACCTTATCATGCGTATAGAGACCTTTATATTTAGGAAGAAGTGAAGGGTGAATATTAATTATATTACCATTATATGATTTAATTATATTTTCTGGAACTTTGTTCATGTAGCCACAAAGTAGTAATAGACTATTTTTTTTTGGATTAAGTATTTTTATAAGATCAGAATTATACTTATCATTACTAACAAACGATTTTTTATCAATTATTTTTACATTAAAATTTAATTTACTAATAACTTTAATTCCTTCAGCTTCATTATTGCTGCAAATAATATTATCAACTTCAAATTTTAACTTATTATCTAGTATGAATTTTAATATGGAGTATGCGTTTGATCCTCTTCCAGAAAAAAGTATGCTTATTTTTATCATTTTTATATATTAATATATTTAACTAATGGCTTACTATTCGTATCAATAATATCGCCAATTATAAAAGCGTCCATTTTAATTTTTTTAAGTTCTTTTATAATATTCATTGTTTCTTTTTTACTTACTATTAAAGTAATACCAATTCCACAATTCAATACCTTTAACATTTCTCTATTATCAATATTTCCTTTTTCTTGAATATATTTAAATATTTTTGGCATCTTTATTTTTTTAAAATCTATAAGAGCAGCCTTATTTTTGGGTAAAACCCTAGGAATATTTTCTGTTAATCCACCACCAGTTATATTTGCTATAGCTTTAATTTTTTCAAAGCTAGGAATATTTAATATTTCAGTATATATTTTTGTTGGTTTAATTAATTGTTTTCCTAAAAAGGAGGATCCAATTTTTTCTTTAAGTTTAATTTTTTTTTGATCCAGCATATGATTTATTAATGAATATCCATTTGAATGCAATCCGCTAGATTTTATTCCTATTACGCAATCATTTTTATTGATATTTACTTTTGGTAATAGTTTACTTTTTTCTGCTATTCCTACACAAAATCCTGCTATATCAAAATCATTTTTTTTATATAGTTTTGGCATTTCTGCAGTTTCACCGCCAATTAAAGACATTTTACTTAATTTACAACCAGTAGCTATTCCTTTAATAACTTGAAAACTACTATCTGTATTTAATTTTCCTGTAGCATAATAGTCTAAGAAGAAAAGAGGTTTTGCACCTTGTGATATTATGTCATTAACACACATAGCTACTAAATCTATTCCAATTTCATCAAGTTTATTCATTTTTATAGCAATTTTTAATTTTGTACCAACACCATCAGTTCCTGACACTAAAACTGGATTCTTATGTTTAAATTTTGAAATATCATACATAGCTCCGAAACCGCCAATATTACCCATAACGTTTTTATCACATGTTTTTTTAGCAATTGGCTTAATTTTATCAATTAACTTATCTGCATTTTCTATAGAAACACCTGATTTTTTATATGTAACCTTATGTTTTTTATCAATTTTTTTATTTGCCATCAATTGTCTCGGTATTTGTTAATGTTATTTATTTATGTATTAATATAAACATGAATTATATACCAAATATTATAAGCGGTTTAAGAGTATTATTGATACCAGTTTTTGTAATATTGCTATTAAATAGTAATTACTTTAATGCACTAATACTATTTATTATTATGGGTTTATCAGATGCACTCGATGGTATTTTAGCAAGGTATTTAAAATGTGAAACATTATTTGGTGCTTATTTAGATGCAGTTGCAGATAAAATGATGATAAATATATCTTTCTATATTCTGTGTATTATGGATATTCTGCCTTTGTATATCCTTATTCTAGTGTTAGCCAGAGATTTAATTATATTAACAGCAATCGTAATAAATTATAGAAATAAGGCTAATATAATTTTGAATCCAATTTTTATAAGTAAATTAAATACATTCATACAAATTATTTTAGTGATTTATTGCCTATTATTTTTAAATAAAATGGCGAATTTAACTTATGTGCAAGATATTATTAACGTAATAATGATAACAACAATTTTTAGTATAGTAGAATATGTGTATAATTATAAAAAAAATTATACCTTTAAGAGTGTTAGATATACAACAGATATATGAATCAACTAATTTTACCTTATCAAAAAAATGTAAAAAAAAAATTTGATAGTTTTTTTTGTGATAATGAAAAAAATGATCAAATAATAGAGATTATTAAAAATATTTTTGATAATAAAAATAATCAAATTTATATATGGGCAGATAAATCTTTTGGTAAATCTCATCTCCTTTATGCTGCATGTAACTATTTTGGTGAAAAAAATAAAAAATGTGTTTATTTGCCTTTAACTGATAATAAAAAATTTAAACCTGATATTTTAGATGGTTTTGAAAATTATGATCTAGTATGTATAGATGATATAGATCTAATATTCCAAAAAAAAGATTGGGAGTTTAGTTTCTTTGTGTTAATTAATAAAATACTAGATAAGTCCAAGAAAATAATATTTACATCTTCATCAAGTCTGGCTTTAAATAATGTTGATCTTAAAGATTTTCACTCAAGATTATCTTCAAGTTTAATATTTATGATTAATAGTCCAAATGATATTACTAAAAAAAATATTTTAAAAAGAGTTATTCTTGAAAAAGAATATAATATTAATTTAGATATTTGCGAATATTTATTAAAAAGAAATTATAGGGATATTGATTCCTTGCTAAATACTATTGATAAAATTGGAAGATATTCCTTGTCAACTAATAAAAAAGTTAGTAAAAAAAACTTAAGTCTTATCATTGATTAATTTATTATTTTTTTCTCGTACATAAAAAATTGAGCTTGCAAAAATTGTTAAGCTTAATATTGAAATTGTGATACCAAGAATAAAAGTATTCTCATTTGTAGTATTGCCAACCCCAACCACAAAATATAAAAGCATTACATATGATGTCATTATATAAGTGCTAAAATTATTTTTCCTTAATTTGAACATTAATATTAGTAGTGGGGCATTATAAATTAATGTCGGTAATATTCTTGGTAGATTGGGTGAAGGGCTAATCAATGCATTCCATGTTGCTATCAATAATATTAAAAACACTAAAGACATATAAGTTATGTATTCATATAAGGTGATTTTTTTCATAATTTTTTAGCTAATTTTGCAATTCTTTCGCCAAAAGATATGCATAGATTAATTTCGTTTTTCGATAGTTCTTCCTTTTTATCGCCCGAAAAATGAGTTGGTCCATAGGGGCTTCCACCAGTCCTGGTTTCATTTAAATCATTCTCACTATAGGGAATTCCAGATAAAATCATTCCATGATGCAATAAAGGTATCATCATCGTTAGCAAGGTTGTTTCTTGCCCACCATGAATGCTAGATGTTGAGGTAAATACTCCCGCAGGTTTTCCTGATAATGTGTTGTTAAACCATTCTGTAGTAGTAGTATCTAAGAACACTTTCATAGGTGCAGCCATATTACCAAAGTGTGTTGGCGAACCCATTATAAGCCCATCACAATTTGATAAATCCTCATTTGTTGCAAATAAAACGTTCTCTTCATTAGCAATTTCATTATCAAATGTATTTTTTATATTTGGTAGTGTTCTTATTATAGCCTCAATATTTTCTACAGAATTTACGCCCCTAGAAATTTTTTCAGCCATTTTTTTAGTAGAACCATTATTACTATAATAAATAATTAATATTTTTTTCAATTTTATATTCCTATAGGTAAAAATAAAACTTTTTGAACAACCCCTTGGGCAGCTTTTTGAATCATTCTACCTTGTTGAGAGGATATTATTCTTGCCATATTTTCTTGATTATTTATTAGTTTACCAAAAAGTCTTTCAAAACTTAAATTTATTTTATTTTTTTTAATGTTATTTGTCGTAATTAACAATACACCATCTTCTTTTGTATTGCTTAATCTCCAAACTAAAGTTTCAATATTAATTGCGGTATTCATAATTTTTTGCGCATCTATATTTTGGTCAGTGAAGTAAAATTTACTCTTATAATTATACGAAGCATTAATCATTCCATATAAACCTTTACAGATATAATATATCCTATCACCCGTAAATTTTTTATCAAAACCTTTTAGTATAAAATCAATATTTTCTTGGCCAGTTTTATCAACTTCGTTAATATCTACTTCTTTAAATATATCTAATATAACTTGGGATACGCTATTAAAATGCTCATTTTTTTTTATGTATATAGGATTTAATTTATATAATTTAATAATTAAATCTTCAATTTGACTTTTTGCGTTAACAACATGAATTTCTGTAATTATGTCTATATCTGTTTTGGCTATATTTTTTAAAATATTATTTTGACATGAAGTCAGCAATATTATTGATATTAGTATTAATATTTTATTCATTTAAGCTGTAATTTTCCTATATATATCAGAAACTTTAATTGGTAATTTATCGACTTGATTTATAACAGCAAAGTTTGTTTTCCCATACATATATGGAAGGTAATCCATTGCTTTCTCATCAATCGTTATGCAATACGTATGAATACCAAGAAATCTTGCTTCTATTAAAGCTTTTTTAGTATCCTCTATTCCATATGTCCCCCTATAACCATCTACATCATCTGGTTTACCATCAGATAAGGTTATTAGTAGTTTTGTTTTAGCTTCAACTTTACTTAGCAACATAGTTAAATGTCTTATGCTTGCTCCCATTCGCGTGTAGTCCATTGCTTCAATGTTACATATTCTGTTCTTTACAGATGAATCATATTTTTCTTCAAAATCTTTTATCTTGTATACTTCACATAGATTTCTAGTTTTACCAGAAAAACCATATATCGCGTATGTGTCGCCGAGAACTTCAAGAGATTCACACAATAAAACTAAAGATTCTTTCTCCATTTTATTAATCCATCCGGATGTCGAACCACTCATGTCTACCATAAACATTACCGCAACATTTCTTTCTGTTTTATTTAGTTTTATAAATAATTTTTCATCTACTTCTTTGCCTTGTTTTAAATCTATATATGCGTCAATAAAAGCATCTAGGTCTATATCATCTCCATAATTCTGTTTTCTTAATCTTTTTTCATCTTCTCTTAGCGCTTCAAATGTTCTATTTAAATTTTTTAATAAGCCCCTGTGCTTACTAAGCGTTTCATTAATAAAATTATTGTTAACTCCTTCAATTGTTTTAACATTAAGCTTACACCAATCTTTTCTATATTTTTGTCTCGCATGATCCCACTCGTTATAAGTAAAATTATAATCAGAGTTACCATAATCATGCTCTGAATCCTCATTTTCATTGTCAGTATCATAACCACCTTCACCTGCAGGCTCTAAATAATCTTCTGGTATTTCACCAAAATCTTGAATTATAGATTCCATAATTTGTTTCATATTTTCTGGCGGCGTTATATTACTATCACCAAATTCTAGAGCAACATCATACTCGTTATCGTTATTCTCTTTTGAAACCGAGAAAGTTTTATCATTACTATTTTCATTTTCACTAGATTCTTCTGGTGCTTTTTCAACTTCTTTCCACTGCTCATGAAGTTCGTCCAAAGCTTTTTCGAAGTTAATTTTATCTTGATTTATTCTTTCGTCTGCGACTAGTGACGCGCTATCAAGTTTCAGGTTCCCTGCATATTGAGAAGAAGGAACTTTATCAATATCATTAATTATTGAACTAATGAGGTTTAAAGATTCTTTATAAGTAGAGCTTTGATCCGATAAAGTATTTACCGCATTATTAAAATTCTTTGAAATTGACTTAAGTTGTTTTTTAGGATTTAGTTTGTCTAGTATTCTTCCAACACCTGGCAGCTCTTTTTTTATTTTTTCGTCTAATCTAACTGTTTCTAGAAGGTGGTAGGCCTTGATTGCTTTTTCTTTATTCTCAAATTCATTAAAATCATCTTTATCAACTCTCCAAGTGCCAAAATAAGTTTGGGCCCACAAGTGTATTGCACTAGCTTTTATTAAATGAAAATTCTCTTCTTTTGTTCTTTCTGACGAGACTCTCTCCGGGAGATATATTGTTTCGGTATCAGTATATATTTCTTCTGCAACCTCTACTTTCAAAGGTCTTCCGTTTAGCCCTGTTAATAGTGATTCAATGGTCTTTGAAAACTCTGAAAAGTCTATACTAGTAGCTGTTCCAGCTAAGCTATTTGAGTAAAAAACAATATCATTCATCAGTTGTACTGATTTATCAATACCACCATTTCTATAATTTTTTGTTATTTCTGTGACCCAGATTTCCCACTGGGACTCATCTAAATGTTTTAACGATTCAACACCGTGATGGCAAAAATTATATGCAAGCTCCATATCAATGTCGCATATATTTCCTACAGTATCTATAAATCTCTCTTGATCCTGCATATTGAACATACATAAGGCTTTCGCAGGACTCAAAACACTTTTTTTAGTAGATAAAAAGTCTTCTAAGTGAATCTCCAACCTAAGTTGTATTTCTCGCTCGCCCATCCCACCATATATTGCAGAGGCTTTAGTTTTTGGCCCTCGATTAGTTCTAGCCTTAATACCTTTACCCTTTCGGTGTTTTTCAATTGCTTTATCCCAAAAACTTTTCATATAGAATTTATTTAACCTATAATATAACTTGGGTAATTAATCATAATTCGTTTTTTTATATAATATGCTAATTAATTTTGAGAAGATATTAAATAATTTAAGTAAGATTTTAGTAGATAAAAACTTAAAGCTATCTCTATGCGAATCCTGTACAGGTGGTTTAATATCTAAAATTTGCACTGATTATAGTGGCAGTTCTCAGTGGTTTTTAGGCGGTATTATTGCATATAGTAATAACATGAAAGAAATAATTGGGGTCAACCATAAGACCTTGAAAAAATACGGCGCAGTAAGTGAAAATACTGCTCAAGAAATGTCACTAGCAACTCTTGCTTTTACAAACTCGGATATTTGTTTAAGTGTAACAGGTATAGCTGGTCCAATTGGAGGAAGTTATGAAAAACCAGTTGGGACAGTTTATTTTTCTTATTCAGATAAATATAGTTCTAATATTACTAAAAAAATTATTTTTAAAGGCTCAAGAAAAGAAATAAGATATTTGGCTGCAAAAGAGGGTATTCAAATAATCCTTGATTGTGTAACTGATATTAAGACACAATAAGCAAAAAATATGTAATAATTTAAATTAATTAAACATAGGAAATAATTATGTCAGATCAAAGAGTCGAATCCCTTAAAGCTGCAATAGGACAAATAGAAAGACAGTTCGGTAAAGGAGCTGTTATGAGATTGGGAGATGATGGCCCAAGAGAGAAAATAGAATCAATTTCAACCGGCTCTCTTAAGCTAGACCAAGCTCTTGGGATAGGTGGTTTGCCAAAAGGCAGGGTTGTAGAAATATATGGTCCTGAGTCATCTGGAAAAACTACATTAACTCTTCAGGTTATAGCTGAATGTCAAAAACTCGGTGGAACAGCAGCTTTCATAGATGCAGAGCATGCATTGGATCCTGATTATGCAGAAAAAATTGGTGTAAATGTAGATAACTTGCTCTTATCTCAACCCGACACTGGAGAACAAGCTCTAGAGATTACTGATATGTTAATAAGTTCTGGAGCAATAGATGTAATAGTTATTGATTCAGTTGCAGCACTTACCCCAAGGGCTGAAATAGAGGGTGAGATGGGTTCTAGTCATATGGGTCTTCAAGCAAGACTAATGTCACAAGCATTAAGAAAGCTTACAGGTTCAATTAAAAAATCAAATACTTTAGTTATATTTATAAATCAGATTAGGTTAAAGATTGGAGTAATGTTTGGAAATCCTGAGACAACAACTGGCGGGAATGCATTAAAATTTTATTCCTCAGTTAGGCTCGATATAAGAAGAATTGGAGCTATAAAAAAAGGTGATGAGATATTAGGAAACGAGACGCGAGTCAAAGTTGTAAAAAACAAAGTTGCTCCACCTTTTAAGATAGCAGAGTTTGAAATTAGATATGGCGAAGGTATTTGCAAAGTCGCAGAAATTATAGATCTAGGAGTTGAGCACAAAATTGTTGAAAAAGCAGGCTCTTGGTATAGTTATGACGGCAATAAAATTGGTCAAGGAAAAGATAATGCTATGAGTTACTTAAAGGATAATCCTGAGTCACTTAAAGCTATAGAAGAAAAACTTTATGAGATAATACTTCCAGACAAAAAAAGCACCGATAATGATAAGAAAGAAGTAAAAAAAGATAAGAAAGATAAGAAAGAAGAGGAGAATGTCTGAATACGACAAATGTCTAGCATCAGCACAAAAGTCGCTTGCTATGCGAGAGCATTCTAAAATTCAATTAATAAATAAGTTAAAAAATAAAGGTTTTGAGACAGGTACTATTAATAACGTTTTAGAAGATTTGCGTAATTCTGGATTTCAGTCTGACGAAAGGTATACAGAAGAATATATTAGGTACAGGCAAAATAGTGGGTATGGTTTAGAAAAAATAATATATGAATTAAAATCTAATGGTATCAGCTCAGGTTTGATAGATAAAAATCTATATAAATTTATAGACGATTACGATGTTCTTCTTGATTTTGCAAAATTTAAAATTCGTAATAAAAATTTAGAAGATCAAAAAGTTTTATTTAGATATATTAATAATTTTAGAGCAAGAGGTTTTGAAGGTGACACAATTTTAAAGGTGATAGAAAATATTAAAAGATATGAAAAATAGTAGTTCAGAAATTAGAAGTAAATTTATAAACTATTTTACTGCAAAAGGTCATACTTATGTTGACTCAAGCCCAATACTTCCTCCAAATGATGACAAAACCTTATTATTTACCAATGCCGGCATGGTGCAATTTAAAGATGTATTTTTAGGACTAAAAGATTCTAAACTTAAATCCGCTGTCACAAGTCAAAAATGTATAAGGGCTGGAGGTAAGCACAATGATTTAGATAATGTTGGTTTTACAAATAGACACCATACATTTTTCGAAATGCTTGGAAATTTTAGTTTTGGTGATTATTTTAAAGAAGAGGCAATTAAATACGCATGGGATTTTTTAACTTTAGAGTTAAATATTCCAAAGGATAAATTGTGGATTACTGTTCATGATACAGATTTAGAAGCAAAAAATATTTGGATTAATGAAATCGGTATAAATGAAAATAGACTTTCTATTATTGGAACTAGCGATAACTTTTGGAGCATGGGTGATGTCGGACCGTGCGGCCCATGCACTGAAATTTTTTATGATTACGGAGATAAATATAAGGGTATGCCGCCCGGAAAAGGAGACGAAGGTGAAAGGTACGTAGAGATATGGAATTTAGTTTTCATGCAATTTAACAGATTATCTAAAGATGAAATTATTGAGTTACCTAAACCTTCTGTAGATACCGGGATGGGACTAGAGAGAATATGCGCTGTAATGCAAAATGAGCATAGTAATTACAGTACAGATTTATTTGCTCCAATGATTGATTTTATCAAAAATAGTGTTGATAAAAAATATATTAGCGAGATCAGTTCAATGAAAGTTATAGCTGACCACATTAGATCAATTTCTTTTTTGATTACGGAAGATGTGAGACCCTCAAACGAAGGACATGGTTACGTTCTTAGAAGAATAATAAGAAGAGCTATTAGGCATTCGCAAAAAATAAATCTAGATACTAAAAAATTATTAGAAATTATACCTATCTTTATTGACACATTAGTTGACCAATATAAAGAGGTTAATAAATATGATTATATTAAAAAAATATTGTCTTTAGAGATAGATAAATTTTCTGAAACTTTAGAGGTTGGATTAGAAATATTAGATAAAAATATAAAAAAAATAATTTCTAACGGGAGTAAAAAAGAAATTTCAGGTGATCTATTATTTTTACTTTATGATACATATGGTTTTCCTATTGATTTAACGTCAACTATAGCTAATGAAAAAAAATTTAAAGTTGATATAGATTCTTTTGATAATTTGATGGAGAAACAAAAAATCAATAGTAAAAAATCTAGTAAATTTGAAACTCAAAATTTTATAGATATAAAAACAAAACATGTGACTGATTTTACAGGATATTCAGACTATAAAAATAATATTGAAGTACTGGATATATATATTGAAGGTGAAAATTCAAATACAATTAACTTTGGAGAAAGCGCATGTATAATAATTAATCCCTGCCCGTTTTATGCTGAATCAGGTGGTCAAATTGGAGATTCAGGGGTAATTGCATCTAAGAACGGTGAATTTGAAGTTATTGATACCAAAAAACTTGGTGCAGCTAATTTATTGTATGGAAAACAAACTAAGGGGTTCTTAAAAATTAATGATAAGGCCAATGCTGAAATTAATAAAGAAAAAAGAGATTGTATTATGCTTAATCATTCTGCAACTCATTTATTGCATGCTGCATTAATAAAAAATATTGGTAATAGCGTTCAACAAAAAGGTTCTTTGGTTTCAGACACCAAACTGAGATTTGATTTTAGTTGCGAAAAACCCATTAAAAGAAAAGTTTTAAATCTAATCGAGGAAGAGGTTAATAATAATATTAAAAAAAATATTACTGCCGACACTAAACTCATGGGTAAAGAAGAGGCCATATCTAAAGGTGCTATGGCTCTTTTTGGTGAAAAATATGATGATGAGGTGAGAGTTTTAAGTTTTTCAGACGTTTCAATTGAATTATGTGGTGGTACTCACGTAAAAAGTACTGGTGATATTGGTGTTTTTAAAATACTATCTGAATCAAGTGTTTCATCAGGTGTAAGGAGAATAGAGGCTATAACAGGTATGTCTGCAAATAATTATTTAACAAAAAGGGATAACCTGGTAACTGATGTATGTCAGATATTAAATGTGCATGATGAAGAACTGCAAAATAAAGTACATGCAATATTAGACGATAATAAAAAATTAAAAAAAGAAAACTTAAATTTACTTAAAAACTTTAATAAATTAAAAATCTTAGAAGTTATTAGTAATAAAAATTTAAAAGATAAATTTAACGTTCAAGTTATTGCGCAAGAATATTTTGACGGCAAAGTTTTAAAAAATGTTTTGGAGGATATTAAGTCATCTGAAGAAAATTTAATTTTAATAATAATTCAAAAAAATAAATCAAAGGTTGAGATTTATACGCTTGTAACTAAGGACTGCTTTAATTTTATAACTGCTAAAGAAATTATAAATATTATAAATAATAATATAGGATCAACGGGTGGTGGCCGTGATGATCTAGCCCAAGCGGGACTTGAATATAAAGATAATATAGAAAATCTTACCGATATTATCAAAAATAATATATCTGAAGTAATTCTAAATAAGGGAAAATAGATTATGTCTATTATAGTTCAAAAGTATGGAGGCACATCAATAGGTACTATTGATAAAATATCAAAGGTTGCAGATAAAGTTATTTCTGAAAAAAATAATGGTAATAGTTTGGTAGTAGTTGTCTCTGCTATGAGTGGAGAAACTAATAGGCTTTTAAATTTAGCTAAGTCTATAAATCCTGATATTTCTGGAAGAGAATTAGATACTCTTATCTCTACTGGAGAGCAGGTTACAATCTCTTTATTAGCTATGACTCTTGCAAAAAAAGGTCATAAAGCTATTTCTTTAACTGGATCACAGGCAGGAATTTTTACTGATGATATCTTTAATAAAGCTAGAATAGATTATATTAATAATCTACCTATAAAAAAATATCTGGATTTAGGAAACATCGTTGTTGTTGCTGGGTTTCAAGGAATTACAAAAGCGGGTGATATAACTACTCTAGGAAGAGGTGGTTCAGACACTTCAGCAGTTGCTATATCTGTTGCTTTAGACGCTAAAGAATGTCAAATTTTCACAGATGTTAATGGTGTATATACAACGGACCCAAGAATTTCTCCTGGAGCAAAAAAAATAGATCAAATAACTACAGAAGAGATGCTTGAATTATCAAGTCAAGGTTCTAAAGTTTTACAACCTAGAGCAGTAGAGTTTGCTGGAAAATATGATGTTGGAATAAGAGTTCTTTCAACATTTGAGGAAGGTACCGGAACTATAATAAAAAAAGAAAATGATGATAAAATGGAAAAAGCTATTATATCTGGAATAGCTTTTAATAAGGATGAGGCGCAGCTAAATATTAGGGGTGTTCCTGATCAACCAGGTATTGCTTCACTAATACTTGGGCCTATTGCAGATCTTAATATAGATGTTGATATGATAGTGCAAAACGTTGGTGAAGATGGTTTAGCAAATTTCACATTTACAGTTCCTAGAAATGATTATAAAGTTGCAATGCAATCTCTGAAAGAAAGTTCAAAAAAATTGCAAGCAAAAAAAGTCAAAGGTAATAATGAAATAGTAAAAATATCTATGGTTGGTGTTGGAATGAGAACGCATGCCGGTATTGCTAGCAAAATGTTTTCTGTTCTCGCTGAGAACAATATAAATATTAGTATGATTTCTACATCTGAGATTAAGATATCAATAGTAACCAATGAAGATAATCTTGAAACCGCAGTGAATGTTTTACATAAAGAGTTCAATTTAGATAAATAGTAATATCCTTGTAGTATTTTTCATAATATGTAATATAGTAATTTGATATTATAAAATAATAATAATAAATGGAATCAAGGAGGGGCGATGTTAATTCTAACACGCAGGGTAGGAGAGTCTCTAAGGATTGGTGACGAAGTATCGGTTACAGTCTTAGGCATTAAGGGTTCTCAAGTAAGAATAGGTGTTAACGCACCAAAAAGTGTATCTGTTCACAGGGAAGAAGTGTACGACAGAATTAATGAAGAAAAATCAAAGAATTCTGAGGACATTCAAAAAAATCCTGAAAAAAGTTCACTTTAAGTAGTATTCAGGAGAGATGGCTGAGTGGTCGAAAGCGGCACCCTGCTAAGGTGTTATACGGGTAACTGTATCGAGGGTTCGAATCCCTCTCTCTCCGCCATATTTTTTTACACCCATCAAAACTATTTTTTTTCGTCGTATCTAAGTATAATTAACTTTATGAATACAGTGTTCTTATACTCAGACGAAAGATGAAAGGGTGCCCTAAATGTAAGTCTAATATGATAATAGACATTGTCTATGGTTTTCCATCCCGAAAAATGTGTGATGATGCGACTTCTAATAAAATTAATTTAGGTGGTAGTGTAAAAGAACTTAAAAGTCCAGATTATAAATGTAAGTCATGTGGTTATGAATTTAGAGAACTAGATAGATTTTTTAAAAACTAAATATAAAATGAAAACACTATTTGAAAAAATAATTGATAGAGATATACCTGCAGATTTCGTATATGAAGATGATTTATGTATTGCAATAAATGATATTAACCCACAAGCTCCAATTCATATTTTATTAATACCTAAGAAACCAATTGAAAAGTTAAGTGATTGTGATGATTGTGATAAAGATTTATTATCACACTTGTTTTTGACTGTTGGGAAAATAACAAAAAAATTAGATATTAATAATACTTTTAGAGTTAATATTAATAATGGCAAAGGAGCAGGGCAAGAAGTTTTTCATCTTCATATTCACATTCTTGGTGGAAGAAAATTTAACTGGCCTCCAGGGTAAACTAATGAAATTTTGGAGTAATAAAGACAAATGGATTACATCTTCTTTTAACACGCTGGTGTGTTTAATAGGTTGCTCAATAGGTGATTTTGGAACTATATTATATTTTCAGATTTTTACTGAAGTTAAATCAGTATTAGTAATTATGCCAATAGCTATTATTAATGGAATAATAACAAGCATTATTCTTGAAACATTATTACTCTTGAGAAGTATGAATTTTCAGGATTCAATAAAAATGGCAACGGGTATGAGTATGATTAGTATGATTTCGATGGAATTTGCAATGAACATCACAGATATTATGTTAGAAGGAAGTCTAGTACTTTCTTTGTCATCTGTTTTACCAGTTTTAATTGTAGGATTTATTGTCCCGTGGCCATATAATTACTGGAGACTAGTGAAACATAATAAAAGTTGTTGTGGATAATTATTGCGCCCGTAGCTCAGCTGGATAGAGTACTTGGCTACGAACCAAGGGGTCGGGAGTTCGAATCTCTCCGGGCGCACCATATTAATGAATAAATTTATAATAATATTTTTAGCTTTAGTGTGTTCAAATTTAACTTTTTCTGCGGACAAAGTTAAAGGTTTAGGATTGTCAAAATGTACAACTTTCAATAGTGTTGCTATAGAAGAGAAGGTGATTTACATGAGTTGGGTTGCAGGATTCATTACTTCCCAAAATATATTTAAAGATAAACTTCATGCTAAGAATATAACTTACAACATGTCACAATCATGGTTAGAGTCTTTTTGCTACAAAAATCCAAACATAATTTTTGAACGAGCAGTTAATAAATTTATATTCGAATTTACAAAATAAAAACTATTTACTAATTGTTTCTTTCTTATTAGCGCTGACATTAATATTACCATTAGTATTATTACTG
>Ga0233426_10000461_pt1 | contig 43652 bp, 32 predicted proteins | sample SI_118_April2016_6_FD_179875 | JGI IMG/M metagenome (GOLD analysis project Ga0233426, IMG submission 179875) | Seawater microbial communities from Saanich Inlet, British Columbia, Canada - SI_118_April2016_10_MG | ecosystem: Environmental > Aquatic > Marine > Inlet | place: Canada: British... | reverse complement strand
AAATATATCTATTAACTTATTCATCTGCCCACCTTTTTTGCTTTCAAATCGTTTTTAGTCGAAAGATCTGATCGCGAGGTGGGCAATTAGTTCAATCCTTATCCAGTTTTCAGGTTATCTATGTATTCATGGATGTTTTAATTGAAATACTCTGGACTAAATTTCTAATTAAACTGGAATCCACATATGATCCTACTTACTCATAAGTATCTACAGTGACTTATTTTTAATCTTTATATACAGACATGCATAGGGTTTTAGTTTTAGCTTTTGCTTGCTCTTCTCACCTCAAATAAATTATCAGATTGCCGTGAGTTCTCAACTTAAGTGACGGCGATCACCAACAACTCTTATTCTACGACTTTCACTCATCATTATGACGCACACCCATGGTGCGTTATCTTCTTCACAGTAGTGCAACCTATCTAATTCGAACAAAACCAGTTCATCTATCTAACTGAATTTATTGATGAAAGTAATTGGTTCATTTATTGCTAATAGAAAACTAATACCTAGCTCCGCTAATTCAGCGGTAGTTTAAAGAAGTAGGATTGTAAAAATGAGTACACAACCTCAAAAAATCGTCGTCGTTGGCAATGGCATGGTTGGCCATCACTTTGTTGATGAAATGGCAAAACATGAAGGCTATGAAATTACCGTATTATCAGCTGAAGATCGTTTAGCTTATGATCGTGTTCATTTGTCAGAGTATTTTTCTGGAAAAACTGCTGATGACTTAGCAATGACTACACCAGCATACTATGACGAAATTGGAGTCAAATTTTTCACTAACGCAAAAGTGATTAACATCGATAAAACCGCAAAAATAGTGACTACTGAAACGGGCGAAACTTACGCTTACGACAAACTCGTCATGGCAACAGGCTCATACCCTTTTGTTCCACCTATTCCAGGTAAAGAGCGTGACCATTGTTTGGTTTACCGCACTATTCAAGATTTAGAAGACATTCAAGCATCAGCTAAAGCCGGTAAAGTCGGTGTTGTTGTTGGTGGTGGTTTATTAGGATTAGAAGCTGCTAACGCACTTAAAGAATTAGGCCTACAAACGCACGTTGTAGAATTTGCTCCACAATTGATGGGCGTTCAATTAGACAAAGACGGCGGCGCTTTACTGCGTTCAATGATCGAAGGTATTGGCGTTCAAGTACATACACAAAAAGCCACTAATGAAATTGTAGACGGCGAAGAATGTGTACACCGTATGAATTTTGCGGATGGTTCACATTTAGAGACTGACGTTATTTTATTCTCAGCAGGTATTCGCCCATACGATAACCTAGCACGCGAATTTGATTTAGCGGTTGGTGAACGTGGCGGTATTGTTGTAGATAACAACTGTAAAACCTCTGACGACAGCATTTACGCCATTGGTGAATGTGCTTTATGGAATAATTTTATCTTTGGTCTAGTAGCGCCGGGTTATACCATGGCAAAGGTTACTGCGGATAATATTATTGGCGGTGAACAACAATTTACTGGTGCTGACATGAGCACTAAGTTGAAATTAATGGGCATGGACGTTGGCTCAATCGGCGATGCCCATGCACGTACTGAAGGCTGTAAAAGCTACGTTTATTCAAACCAACCTGATCAAATTTATAAAAAAATAGTGGTCAGTGCAGACGGTAAAGAATTATTAGGTGCAGTTTTAGTCGGTGATACCAGCGAATACGATTCACTATTACAATACGTATTAAATGGCATTGAATTACCTGAAAACCCTGACGGATTAATTTTACCCAGCGCAGGTGAAAAACCAACATTAGGCGTAGACGCTTTACCCGATACTGCCACTATCTGTTCATGTTTGAACGTTACCAAAGGCGACATTATTTCTGCAATTGATTGTGGCGCAGTTGATGTGGGTGCAGTTAAATCTTCAACGAAAGCCGGCAGCGGTTGTGGTGGTTGTGCTGCATTATTGAAGAAAGTAACGGATCACGAATTAGAAAAACGTGGTGTTGAAATTAGCACTGATCTTTGTGAACATTTTGCTTACAGCCGTGTTGAATTATTTCACATTGTTAAAGCTGAACAAATTAAAACCTTTGACGTATTAATAGAAAAACACGGTTCAGGCTTAGGTTGTGAAATTTGTAAACCTGCAGCTGCATCTATTCTCGCTTCGGTTTGGAATGACTACATATTAAAACCCGACCATGTATCACTTCAAGACACCAACGATGTCTTCCTAGGTAATATGCAAAAAGATGGTACTTATTCTGTTGTTCCACGTATGCCTGGTGGTGAAGTAACACCTGATAAATTAATTGTTATTGGTGAAGTCGCTAAAGAATATAACCTCTATACCAAAGTCACTGGTGGCCAACGTATCGATTTATTCGGTGCACGTGTTGACCAATTACCGGCTATTTGGAAACGGTTAATTGATGCTGGCATGGAAACAGGTCACGCCTACGGTAAATCATTACGTACGGTTAAATCTTGTGTGGGTAGCACTTGGTGTAGATACGGCCAGCAAGACAGCATGGCAATGGCTATATTTTTAGAAGATCGCTACAAAGGCTTGCGCTCTCCCCACAAAATTAAGTTTGCAGTTTCTGGTTGTACTCGTGAATGTGCTGAAGCGCAAAGTAAAGATATTGGTGTTATCGCCACTGAAAATGGTTGGAATTTATACGTAAGTGGTAACGGCGGCATGAAGCCTCGCCATGGTGATTTATTCGCGACTGATTTAGATGATGAAACCCTTATTAAATACATTGATCGTTATTTAATGTTCTACGTGCGTACGGCAGATCGTTTAACACGTACTTCGGTATGGTTAGAAAACCTAGAAGGTGGTTTAGCCTACATGGAAAAAATAGTAAAAGACGATCACTTAGGGATTAATGCTGAATTAGAAAAGCAAATGGAAAATGTCGTTGATACCTATCAATGTGAATGGAAAACAACCATTGAAAGTACCGAGCAATTAAAACGTTTCCGTCAGTTTGTTAACTCTGACACCGTCGATGGCAATATTGAATTCGTTACTGAACGTGATCAAATTCGTCCAGCACAGGGTGATGAGAAAAAATACGGCGTTCAAATTCAAGCGGTTGATGTAACGCCTGCATAAATCACGTTTATTGATAAGTAACGTTTACGAATAAAGAAGGAAAGTAAAATGACAACAGAAAACACATGGCAAACTATTTGCTCAACAAGTGATTTAATTAAAAACTCAGGTGTTTGTGCCTTATTAGCGAACGAAGAGCAAGTTGCCCTATTCCAAGTGGGCAACGACAATATTTATGCCGTATCTAATTTTGATCCTTTTGGGAAAGCTAACGTTTTGTATCGTGGTTTAATTGGCGAAACTAAAGGAGATGTTTACGTTGCTTCCCCCTTATTAAAACAACGTTTTGTTCTGAATTCTGGGGCATGTTTAGATGATGATACTTTTGCCATTAAAACCTATGAAACACGTGTTACCGACGGAAAATTAGAAATATTCGGTTAGATATCCCACTGTATGTTTTGTTAAGAATCCCAGCTTAGTTAACTAAGCTGGGATTTTTTAATAATATACTATTGAATTTTCAGGTAAGTTTACCTTCATACTAACGTCTCATGAAACGTCTCTTAATCCCCCTGCATTCATGAGCATAAATCAATTCAGTTCTTAAACCGATTATTTTGGTGCATCCTTGCATCACAAACTCATAAAAGTCAGTTTATAAAACATCAAAAAATAGACAAACCATTGATATAAATATAATTACCTTAGTGGCATGAATTCTGCCTTATTATAATAAATATATTGAATTGTTGATTTTATTGGAATAAATTGAAAAAAAACACGTTATCTTTACCCAAAAAGAATACGCTACATCAAGATGTTACTTCTAAATTAAAAGTATTGCTTGCAGAAATTAACCAAGTAAAAGCAGAGGCATTAATGAGCGTACTGACTAATGGACAATATGATATCTATCATATTGCTCATTCTGGTGTGCCTTTACTCAGAGATGTTGAACAGCTAAACCCTGACGTTATCATTATTGATATAGAATCTCCAAACAGAGATATGCTTGAAAATCTAAATAAAATTTCTCAATTCGCCCCAAAACCTATCGTAGTTTTTTCAGAACAACAATGCGCTAATGCCACGATTAATCAGATGGTCAAGTCTGGGGTTAGTGCTTATGTTGTAGGGGAAGTTAACCAAACAAGAGTGAAATCAATTATTGATGTAGCTATTGCGAGGTTTGATCTTTTTCAGGGGCTAAAACAAGAACTCGCTGACACAAAACAGCAACTATCGAGTCAGAAAAATATAGATAAAGCTAAGCGTTGGTTAATGGAAACGAAACAGCTTTCTGAAATAGACGCTTATCATTTAATTCGAAAAATGGCGATGGATAACAGCCAGAAAATGGATGATGTTGCCAAAAACATCCTTTCTGTTGCTAGCATTTTTTAGCTAATTAAAAAGCGTTTTAAAGAATTGTAGAGAATATAAATCATGTTTGATGTTGAAATAAAAAATATAAACTTAGGCTTTATGCCCTTAACAGACAGTGCCCCCGTAATTATTGCTCATGAAATGGGCTTTTATGAAAAATGGGGACTTAACGTTAACCTCACCAAACAAAATTCTTGGGCCACATTAAGAGATAAGTTGCATACCGGGGTTATTGACGCCGCCCAAATGTTAGCACCTATGCCCATTGCCAGTAACTTAGGGTTACACGGGCAAGAATCAACCGTGATCTCTCCAATGATATTGAGCCGTAACGGCAATGGCATCACGTTATCAACTAAACTCTATCAAAAAATATTAGCACAACATAATACAAATGAAATCAGTATGCCCTTTTCAGCGAACATACTTAAGCATGAAATAGATGAGCGTAAAAAAGCAGGAAAAAAGTTAACCTTCGCTGTCGTTTTTCCTTATAGCTGTCACCATTATCAACTTATTGAGTGGCTGAAAAATAGTAGCATCAGCACATCAGACATTAATTTGATAATTGTACCTCCTTCAGACATGGTTCCATCTATGGATTCAGGCGATCTTGATGCCTTTTGTGTGGGTAGCCCTTGGAATGCTAAAGCGGTTCGAGAAGGTGTTGGCATTACCGGTGTTACTTCTTCTGACTTATGGGAAGACTCACCTGAAAAGGTGCTTGGGTTAATGTCTGATTGGCAAGTTAAACACCCAGAAACAACCTTTGCTTTAGTCTCTGCTTTATATGAAGCATGTCAATGGCTTGAAAATATTCCCAATCGTTTCGAAGCGGCAAGGTTCTTAAGTCGTGCAAAATACTTAGACACTCATATCGACGTTATTGCTCCCTCATTACTAGGGAGTTGCCTAACCCTTAACAATTCGACACCACGTAAAGTAGAAAACTATCAACAATTTTCCACCTTAGGTGATCCAGCATTCAATAGACCCGCACATTATTATGGAGAAAACATTGCCAAATTAATGCATGCAAGTGGTCACATAAACGCAAAACAAGTAATGAATCTAGACATAAGCTCAATCTATAGAGAAGATATTTATCAGGCTGTCATATAGGAAGGATAAATAGAGTCTTCAAGAAAATAGAATTTTTTTAAGCACAATATAGACACCAAAACAGTGCAAAGACTTCCCACTTTTGGATCATATCAAGCAAGCTATTTAACTAAGTAGCACAAAAAACAAGATATACCGTTGATTGTAAAGACAATTAATAGCTGGCACCAATTGTGCTATATAGTAAATAGCGTTTTCATGTTATTGCAACCAACAGAGGTTGTTGTAACCATAAAATGAAAATTGGCTAAAAACTTATTTCGTTAAAACTAATCGCACTGCAACGACGTAGTCATTATTAGTTTGGCATTGAAGCCCACAGCACTCGGATTGTATCCGAAGTGCTGTGGGCTTTTTTATTTGGAGAAAGATATTTTGAAAACAACTTTAAAAAATGAATATAAAAAATTATGCCGTACTGTTATTGCAGGACTATGTATTTCTGGCTCTCTATTCACTTTGTCTTTACAGGCGGCAGAGTTAGGCGAACCAGAAAAAGAAGAGCTGAAATTTGGTTTTATCAAACTAACTGATATGGCGCCCATTGCTATCGCTTATGAAAATGGCTACTTTGAAGACGAAGGCCTTTACGTAACAATTGAAGCGCAAGCAAACTGGAAAGTACTACTTAACGGCGTTATTGACGGTAGCTTAGATGGAGCACACATGCTTGCTGGTCAGCCTATTGCCGCAACCATGGGTTACGGTACTCAAGCAGACATCATTACGCCTTTCTCAATGGATTTAAACGGTAATGCTATTACTGTATCGAATGCAACTTGGGCAAAAATGAAGCCAAATATTCCTAAAATGGCTGATGGCAGGCCTGTTCACCCGATTAAAGCTGATTCATTGAAACCTATTATTGAAGAGTTCAAAGATAAAGGTAAGCCATTTAAAATGGGCATGGTGTTCCCTGTATCTACACATAACTATGAATTACGCTACTGGCTTGCAGCTGGTGGTATTCACCCGGGTTATTACGCTCCACACAAAGGTGACACATCTGGTCAAATTGATGCAGAAGCTTTACTTTCAGTAACCCCTCCACCGCAAATGCCTTCTACCATGGAAGCTGGCACTATCGAAGGTTACTGTGTTGGCGAACCTTGGAACCAACAAGCCGTATTTAAAAACATTGGTGTTCCGGTAGTCACTGATTACGAAATCTGGAAAAACAACCCTGAAAAAGTTTTTGGGATCACTGCAAAATTCGCTGAAAAATACCCAAACACAACGATTCGTTTAACACGTGCACTTATTCGTGCTGCTAAATGGCTAGATGAAAAAGAAAACGCTAACCGCCCTGCTGCCGTAAAAATATTATCACAATCTAACTATGTTGGCGCCGATTACGATGTAATTGCTAACTCAATGACGGGTACTTTTGAATACGAAAAAGGAGATAAACGTTCAGTACCTGATTTCAACGTATTCTTTCGTTACAACGCAACTTACCCATACTACTCGGATGCTATCTGGTACTTAACGCAAATGCGTCGTTGGGGACAAATCAGCGATGATAAGAGTGACCAATGGTACAAAGATCTTGCTGCAAAAGTTTACCGTCCAGATATCTACGAAAAAGCAGCTAAATCGTTAATTTCTGAGAAATTAATACCTGCTAATGAATTTCCTAACTTCGCTACAGAGACAGGTTTCAAACCACCTCAACAGCACTTCATTGATGACATTGTTTACGATGGCAACACACCAAACGCTTATTTAGAAAAGTTCAAAATTGGCCTTAAGAAAGGTGACAAACTTTAAGTTAATCTGATTCAAACCATGACTACTTCATGGTTTGAATCAAGGCTAGAAGTCAGTAATAAGAGGAAGTGAAACATGAGTTTATCAACGGCAACAATCAACCGTTCAACGGTTAATGAGAAAATGATGAAAACCTTGAAAGGCGTATTCTACAAAGTAACAAACACGCTACTTTTACCTGCTGTCGGTATTGCTATATTTTTAGCATTATGGTCAATCACCGCATCAAACATCCATACATCTTTAGGAGAATTCCCAGGGCCCAATGCAGTTGTTAAACAATTTTATGCACTACACGACGAGCACAATGCAGAGCGACTAAAAGCGGAAGCATTCTACGATAGACAAGATATACGTAACGCTAAAAAATTAGCAAAAAATCCTGACTTCGTGGTAAAAACCAGATCCTACACAGGTAAAGAAACGTTTTTCGATCAAATATTAACCAGCTTAATTACTGTAACCAGTGGCTTTTTAGTGGCTGCATTTATCGCGATACCACTAGGTATATGGATGGGCTTAAGTGCTAAATTAAATTCAGCAATAAACCCAATAGTCCAAATATTCAAACCCGTTTCACCTCTAGCATGGTTACCCCTTGTGACCATGATTGTAAGTGCCTTATATGTATCAGACGATCCAATGGTGTCTAAATCATTTCTAACGTCATTAATCACAGTGAGCTTATGTAGCTTGTGGCCAATGGTTATTAATACTTCAATAGGTGTTTCATCTATCGACAGCGATTTATTAAATGTAAGTAAGGTATTACGACTACCAACCTTTACGCATATTAAGAAGATTGTATTACCCGCTTCAATTCCCATGATATTTACTGGCATGCGCTTATCATTTGGTGTCGCTTGGATGGTACTTATCGCCGCAGAAATGCTGGCACAAAACCCGGGTTTAGGTAAGTTCGTTTGGGATGAATTCCAAAACGGTAGTTCAGACTCTTTAGCCCGCATTATGGCAGCAGTGGTAGTAATCGGTTTTATCGGATTTTTATTAGACCGCATCATGTTAGTACTACAAAGAAAAGTGTCTTGGGACAAATCAAGCGCAAGCGTTTAAGGAAAATACTATGACAACTAAAAATACTATAACAAACACGACTACGAATATTACGGCAGATAATAACAAAATGATTAAAGAAGAAGCGTTCTTAAATATCAGTAAAATTGATATGGCGTTCCCTACACCTACAGGTAGTTTCACTGCGCTAAAAGATGTGGACCTACAAATAAAAAAAGGTGAGTTCATTTCGCTAATCGGCCATTCGGGGTGTGGTAAGTCAACCGTATTAAATATTGTTGCAGGTATATATCAAGCCACAAAAGGTGGAATATTATTAAAAAATAAAGAAGTGAATGAACCCGGTCCTGAACGCGCAGTAGTCTTTCAAAATCATTCATTATTGCCATGGTTAACGTCTTTCCAAAATGTTCAACTTGCTGTTGATCAAGTATTTAGCAAAACAATGTCAAAGGCTGAAAAAAAAGAGTGGATTGAACATAATTTAAAATTAGTGCACATGGATCACGCTATGCATAAACGTCCAGATGAAATATCGGGAGGTATGAAACAACGTGTTGGTATCGCTCGAGCATTAGCAATGCAACCTGAAGTATTACTAATGGATGAACCATTTGGTGCACTTGACGCGTTAACACGTGCACATATGCAAGACTCGTTGATGGAGATCCAAAAAGAATTAAATAATACCGTAATTATGATAACCCATGACGTAGATGAAGCCGTTCTCTTGTCTGATCGCATTGTAATGATGACTAATGGACCAGAAGCAACCATAGGTGAAATTTTAGACGTTAATTTACCTCACCCAAGAAACCGTTTAGCTTTGGCAGAAAACCCTGAATATAACCGTCTTCGTTCTGCTGTTTTAACCTTCTTATATGAAAAACAACGAAAAATTGAAGTGATGCCAACAGCTAAAACAGTCGAAAAAAAAGACATTGAACAACAAAAAAACAATGTTGCTTGATGATGATGCCGACTAATAATTAAGTAAAAATAATTAAGAATATTAAAATAAATTTAAAAAACTTTAAGGGATACACCATGCAAACCGTTCATAAACTCTCAAAAATTTTTGCACTGATTTTGTTAGCAAGTGCAAGTGCTTCAGCAACCGCAAATAGCGAAACTAAAGCGAAAGCCAGTATAGATTTAAACTTGCGATATGAAGCAGTTGAACAAGACAATGCAAAAAAAGATGCTTCAGCGTTAACATTAAGAACTCGCCTAAATTATACCAGTGCAAGTTATAACGGTTTTTCAGCTGCTGTAGAAGTAGAAGACTCTCGCCAATTAGGTGTCGACGACTATAACGATACTTTGGGTAATAATACGGAATATTCTGTTATCGCCGATCCAGAAACGACTGAAATAGACCAAGCTTTTGTGCAATACAAAAAAGAGGGGATCACAGCAAAAGTCGGTCGCCAAGTATTAACCTTAGATAATCACCGTTATGTTGGACATGTTGGATGGCGTCAAGATCGACAAACCTTTGATGCAGCGACCGTAACTTATGCAGCCTTAGACAATGTAAAAATGAGCTATAGCTACATTAATAAACGTAATCGTATTTTTTCCAATGAAAAAGATTTTGATTCAAAAGACCACTTATTTAACATTGCCTACAAAACGAGTTATGGCAAGCTCACCGCTTACAGCTATCTCTTAGAAGTTGATGAAGGAACAGCTAATAGCTTAGATACTTTCGGTGTGAGTTTTAACGGTAAAAAAGACAAACTTTCATATTCAGTTGAATTTGCTACTCAAGATTCACAGAGCGGTGGAATTGACTATTATGCAAGTTATATTGCTATTCAAGGTGGATACAGCTTTGATGCTGTAACCGTTAAATTAGGTGCAGAAGTACTGGGTAGTGATGATTCAATGTATGGGTTTTCAACACCACTTGCGACACTTCATAAATTCAATGGTTGGGCAGACCAATTTTTAGGCACACCAAAAGAAGGCTTGGTTGACCTTTATGCTTCAGTGTCAGGTAAAGCATTTGGCGGCGGTTGGACAGTAGCGATTCATGATTATTCTGCTGATGATTCCTCTGATACTGTTGACGATTTAGGCAGCGAAATTAATGCAGTTTTCGCTAAAAAATTCGCTAAAAATTATAAGGCTGGCTTGAAGTATGCGGCTTATTCAGCAGGCGATTCATCTGCAGGTAAAGTTGATACTGATAAAATATGGCTTTGGGTTAGTGCTAAGTTTTAAACTAACGACTGCATAAAGATAAAAGTGACTTTATACTCTTTGGTTGTGATTTTTCATAACCAAAGAGCTTTTCTTTCATACAAAACCGTGAATAAAGAATGTTCAGCACCACAGCTCGATTATAATATGACTTTTTCCCTATTATTCGATAACATATAGAAAGACCTAAATAGACTGGCACATGTCAGTTTTCCCTTAATATGAAATATAATGTCAACTCAAACACCTGCTAAACGCCCTAATACCTTTTTAGAACTTATTTTTAATATTGCTATTCCGTCGGTTATTTTAATGAAATTATCGGGGGATGAATATTTAGGATCAGTAAATGCCTTAATTATAGCGTTATTATTCCCATTGGGTTACGGCTTGTATGATTTTGTTAAAAACAAGTCGATGAACTTCATTTCACTACTTGGATTTATAAGTACCCTATTAACAGGCGGTATTGGATTATTTGAGTTAGATGTAGAATGGCTGGCAATTAAAGAAGCGGCAATTCCATCAGCTATAGGTCTCGTTGTGCTTATATCTGGTTTCTGGGGTAAACCATTAATTGCCAAAGTGATGTTAAATCCTATTTTGTTTAATTTAGATTTAATCTATGAAACCCTATCAAATAAAAACAAAACAAATGAATTTAAAACGCGAATTCAGTGGGCAAATCACCTTTTATCAACCACGTTTATCTTCTCTGCTGTAATGAATTATCTCTTAGCTAAATGGATTGTCGTTAGCCCCGCAGGTAGTACAGAGTTTAATGAACAACTCGGTGAGATGACCCTGTTAAGTTACCCCGTAATAGCCATACCTTCAATGGTCATGCTAATTGCAATTATGTTTTATGTAGTAAGAAGTTTGATGAGATTAACGGGGTTAAAGTTCGATCAAATATTTAATGGCGAATAACCAATAACATTCATTCAATATGGCCAAAACAATTTGGTCATATAACTAATTTACTGGCTTATCTCTGCCTATTAAATTACTGATACCAAGGCTTTTCCCCAATACTTTTTTTAAGTAACGCTAAAAACTTTGTTGTTCTACCAGAACGTGAACGTTGGTCCGTACCTAATAAGGCCACTATGTTGGCTGTTGGTAACTCATAGTCACTTAATAAACGCACTAATGAGCCATTTTTTAATTCTGGTGCTACATCCCACTCTGACCTTGAGATAATCCCATAACCATCTGAAGCCCATTGCTTAATAACACGCCCATCATTACAGGCAAGTTTTGGGTTTATGCGAATTGACTCACTTTTATTAATATTTGATGCATTAAACTTCCACATTGTTACATCCTCAGCATTCTCCCTTAAAGCAATGCAATGATGTTGACGTAAATCAGCAGGCTCATTTACAGAGCCATATTCTGCTATATAAGCTGGAGATGCACATAAAAAGCGCTTATTTTCCGCTAACGTAGATAGCTTCAAAGATGAATCACGTAATTCACCAATATATACAATAATATCCCACGAATGTTTAGTTGCCCAATCAGGGTTATCCGATAACTCCAGCTCTACTGATATGTTTCCATATTGTTGTTGGAACTTTGTTACTAAGGGAGCAATGTACTCTCGGCCAAACCCCAAAGGCGCTAGAATTTTTAAACATCCAGCAACTTCATTACGCTGACTATAAATAGACTCATGAAGATCATCAATTTCATCGAGTATTATAATAGCTCGTTCTGCTAACAGCATGCCTTCATCTGTCAATGTAATCGTCCGGGCATGCCTATTCACCAGCTTTAACTTCAACTTATTTTCAATAATTTGTAACCGCTGAGTAATGGTGGGCGGTGTTACATTCATCGCACGAGCTGTTGCAGCTAAAGATGGATGAGTAGCTATCATTTGAAAAAAACGTAAATCATCACTATTTATCATTAAGGCTTTACTTAATCTTAAAGTTAGTTTTCATTAATATTAATCTACATGATGATTAAGTACAATTATTTCATTCACAGAAAGTAATTCGATAAATATAACAGGGACAAAAAATGCTAAAGAACTTAATTATCATATTGATAGTAGGACTAACATCATGCAATTTATTTGCTACAACACTAGAACATTATAATTCAATGTTACAACCTGCTGAGGCTAAAAAAGATATTGACCAGTGGTTAGCGTTTATTGAAAATACTCATCCTGATTTGGCTTACACCGTCAAAGATGTTCCTTCCTTTTATAAGAGAGTAAATCAATTCAAAGACAACATTAATAAACCTATTTCTGTTCGTGATTTCTGGTTAGAAATGATGCAATTTAATAGTGTTATATCTGACGGCCATGTATCACTTACGCCTTCTAAAAAGAGAGTTCTGATTAAAGATTACTTACACAATGGCGGTACACTATTTCCCTTTGAAGTAATTTTTGATGGTGACAAACTTGTCATTAAAGAAAAGCTTAATGGTGAACCTTCAAACTTGTCAGGTAATACCATTACAAAAATTAATGGTATTTCAATCGATACGATACTTGATCCTCTACTTAAGCGTACACATGGCGATAGTGACAACCAAAGAAAGGCGGTGTTAGCCACAGGTTTTGCTAATTATTACTGGATGTATTTTGGTGAACAAAAACAGTTTACCTTAGACATCAAAAAAGGCGCTCATGAAATAAACGGCATAGTCGTTAAAGCGAGTACAGAAATTGCTTATGCTGATGATAGCTTCGAATCTAACTTTCAATTTAGCTTGTTAAATAAAGAAACCGGACTGTTAACGATTAATACTTTTACGTGGCGTGAAGACGAAGCACGGGTGTTTGAATTTTTTAAGTCTGCCTTTACAAAAATTAAAAAGCATAACTTAACTCACCTAATGATAGATATCCGAAAAAATGGTGGTGGTGATGACAACATATGGAAGAAAGGAATTTTACCTTATATTGCGGACAAAGCGTGGAAAACAGGTTCAAATTATAAAGTAAAAATTCTTGCTGGCAGAGAAGATGAAGGCGAAACAGCTGGTGATGTAGTTTCTGGTGAGATCAGTTCTGTACAACAAGTAGAAATCAACAACCCTTTAAAATTTACGGGAGATGTGTCGATACTAGCCGGACCTTATACCTATTCATCGTCAATCTTGTTTATGAATACGATCCAAGATCATGAGTTTGGTAAATTAGTTGGCGACCGTACTGGCGGTAAAAGTGGTCAAACTGGTGGAACACAGCACTTAACGTTAACTCACTCGAATTTACATAGTGTAGTGCCTCGCTTTTTGTTAACAAGACCAAAAGGCGGTCATAACCTTGAACTCGTTACATTAGATACAATAATAAATTATGATCCTTTGGAACCTACACAATTAATTGATAAGTTACTTATTAACTATTAAGCAACACATTAATAAGTCGATATATTATGTTACCAGCCAAACATTTTGGCTGGTAACAACGTCATCCTTTAGAAAAGAGAATACTGATGGAACTTACACACATCACCATTGAGTTACTTTCAATTTTATTTATTGTTGCCATCGTTGCTGGCTTGTTGGACACCTTAGCGGGTGGTGGTGGATTGATTTCTGTACCTGCTTTAATTTTAAGCGGTCTTGGACCACTCGCCGCTTTAGGTACTAATAAACTTCAAGGAAGTATGGGAACAGCAACCGCAACCTTTCTAATGATAAAAAATAAAAGAATAAAGTGGCATGAGGTTAAACAACTCATGCTCTTTGCATTTATAGGAGCAACAATTGGGACCATTGCGATACAGTTTATTAATCCCGAAGTTCTAAATTATGTTATTCCAATCGTAATTTCGTTTATTGGTATCTATTTTTTGTTATCACCAACACCTAATGAACAACAAACCAAACCTAAAGTCTCAAAGCGTGTTTATAGAAATATTGTTATCCCCACCATTGGCTGTTATGACGGACTTTTTGGTCCTGGTACAGGATCATTTTTTGCCTTAGCCGGTATATCATTACGCGGAAATGGCATTATAAATTCAACGGCTATTGCCAAGTCACTGAATTTTTCTACGAATATTGCGTCTTTGATCATCTTTTTAATAGCAGGGAAAATTGTATGGACTATTGGGCTAGTAATGATGCTAGGACAGGCCATAGGTGCCTGGTTAGGCTCTCATTTTTTATTTTCAATCAATCCTAAATACCTTAGGGCTTTAGTCGTCATTATGTGTTTCTGTATGCTAGTAAAATACAGTTATGATATGGGTTGGTTAGCATTTATATAATGGAATAGTTGACTGCTTGAAACCAGTTTCTTATTCCACATACAGAAAAGCCGAGCATCATATGATGCTCGGCTTTTACTCTGTAAAAATAGACGTTAAATAAACGGCTAATCTTCTTCCACTAAAGTCATCAAAGATGTATTACCACCCGATGCAGTGGTATCAATACTGACTGTTTTTTCCGTTAACAAACGCTGAATCAAATTATCCATATATTCAGAACTTATCACTGGCAATATCGCGCCTTTACGTTGTGCTAATTCCTCACTGATGTAATGTTTACGCTCACACTGACTATCAACAACAACACCTGATAACGTTGGATGTGCCAACATCGTTGATAAATGACGTAATCTCGCGACTTGAAAAACATTTTTGTCTTCGCCTGTCGCAATAAATTTATCTCTAAAGGCAATAGCTTCATCATAAAATAAATCTGAAACAACCGTAACAACTGTATTTCCGGTTGCTAAAGCCGTTACTATCGAAAGTACCCAAAAGTGAAAGGTTGAATTCTTATCAACAAAACAAATAATATTTCCGCGGTTTTCCAAATAAAGTACATTAGATTCACCTGTTGGCCCTGGTAATATTTTTGGCTTTTTCAAACGTTTTTCAATATCAATTAACTGAGAACGCGCTGCCGCTAACGTGTGATTCAAATCGTCGGCTAAATCATCAACAATCTCTACATGAGCAATTTTGGCTAACAACTGACGAACACAAGAAATACGGGTATTTAAATCAGTTAAGCGCCAATTTTTTTCTGCTTTATTGGCATCATTCATTATCCTAATCGCATCAGCTTGAGATTTTTCATCACTTTCTAAAGCTTCAAGATGCGACGGCTGCAAATTAAATTGTTCTGCATCTGGCGTCGCTTTTTCTTTCACGAGTCGCGTTAAATAGTTTGGACCACCGGCTTTAGGGCCAGTACCTGAAAGGCCACGACCACCAAAAGGTTGTACCCCAACAATAGCGCCAATCATATTACGATTGATATAGACATTACCCGCTCTTGAGAGCTTGGCTAAATCAAAGGCACGGTGTTCAATACGGGTATGAATACCCATAGTTAAACCAAAACCAGTCCCGTTGATATTATCAATGACTTTTTCGATTTCATGACCTTTAAAGCGAACGATGTGAACGCAAGGACCGAAGACTTCTTGCTTCAATACACTAATGTCACTAATTTCATAAAGTCGTGGAGCAAAGAAGAAATGATTATTGTCTGAGACTTCTTCTGAAATTTCACATTGATATAATAATTGACCATTATTTTTCATATACTCACTGTGCGCATTAAGCGCATCAAGTGCTTTTTGGTCAATAACAGGACCAACATCGGTGCTTAGATAAGCAGGGTTGCCAACATGTAATTCCGCTAATGCGCCTTTGAGCATGGTAATAACATTATCCGCAATATCTTCTTGTAAAAATAACACACGAAGCGCAGAGCAGCGCTGCCCTGCTGATTGAAATCCAGAAGAAATAACATCGTCAACCACTTGCTCAGGTAAAGCGGTTGAGTCAACTATCATACAGTTTTGACCACCCGTTTCTGCAATGAGTGGCACTTGGTCGCCACCGCGGTCAGCTAAGGTTTGTGAGATAACGGTGCCCGTTTCAGTAGATCCCGTAAACATTACCGTTTGAATACGTTCGTCAGGAATAATGACACGACCTACTTGGCTGCCTCGAGCAATCACCGCTTGAACAACGCCATCAGGTAACCCTACAGATTTCATTAATTCAATAGTACGCAAGGCAATTAAACTTGTTTGCTCTGCAGGTTTGGCTAAAACCGTATTACCGGTAGAAATTGCGGCGGCGACTTGTCCTAAAAATATCGCTAATGGAAAGTTCCAAGGACTGATACACAACACCACGCCACGCGCTTCTAAACGTTCATCTTCTTCTAGTTCAATAGCTCTTTGTGCGTAATAACGACAAAAATCAACGGCTTCTCGCACTTCATCAATACCATCTTGCGCAATTTTACCCGCTTCTTTAATACATAAAGCAATAAGCTCGTCGGTATGACGTTCAAGAATATCAGCAACTCTGCATAATAAAGCTGCACGTTCTACTACGGGGGTTTGTGACCATGAAGAAAAGGCGGTTTCTGCGGTATCTATCATCGCCAGCATTTTCTCTTTATCGTGATGCTGGTGAAAGCCAATAATTTCGCTATGGTTCGCAGGGTTCTTAACCGCACTTGCCCCATCTGGGATATCACTTTCACTGAGTAAGTGACTTTCAAACCAGTTATCGAGTGACACTTTTAACGGGGAAATGATATTAATATCCGTTAAATCTAAACCTTTCGAATTATCACGGTCTGCGCCATTTTCACTGTAATACAACGCAACAGGTTTAAGTATTTGTTTATTATATTTATCTTTTAAACGCTGCGTTTTTTCAACAGGGTCTTCAAGTAAAGACTCAACAGGTTGAGACTCATCAACAATAGCATTTACAAAAGAAGAGTTAGCGCCATTTTCTAGCAAGCGACGTACTAAGTAAGCCAGTAAGTCTTCATGTTGTCCTACGGGTGCGTAGATGCGACATTGAATACTTTCATTGGTGACTATTTGGTCGTATAAAGAGTCGCCCATGCCATGCAAACATTGAAATTCAAAACCTTCTTTATCTGCGCCAGCAAGTTCAACGATGGTTGCTGCAGTGTAAGCATTGTGTGTCGCAAATTGTGGATAGATAGTATCTCTGTAGTCTAATAATTTATTAGCGCAAGCATGGTAAGAAACATCGGTAGAAGACTTACGTGTGAAAACAGGAAAATGCTGATGACCGTCTTTTTGTGCATTTTTAATTTCACTGTCCCAGTAAGCGCCTTTAACTAATCGCACCATCATTTTACGGTTAACTTTCAACGTTAAATCACGTAACCAGTCCACAACGAAAATTGCACGTTTTTGATAAGCTTGCAGAGCAATACCAAAACCATTCCAACCTGCTAATTCTTCATCGCTAAAAACGGCTTCAATCACATCAAGCGAGATATCTAATCGCTCAGATTCTTCAGCGTCAACCGTTAAACCAATGTTGTAGTGTTTTGCTTGTAAACAAAGCGCTTTAAGTTTCGGTACAATTTCAGCCATCACGCGTGCTTTATGGGTAAATTCGTAGCGAGGGTGAATAGCAGAAAGCTTCACAGATATGCCAGGCACTTTACGCGGATCATTTTTACCAGAAGCAACCGCAGCATTACCTATTGTTACGATGGCATCTTGATATGCCTTCAAATAACGTGTCGCATCAGCCATGGTGCGAGCACCTTCACCAAGCATGTCATAAGAATAAACATAACCTTGTTGCTCTTTTGTCGCAGCTCTTTCTGTGGCCGCAACAATGGTTTCGCCCATCACAAACTGCTTGCCCATAATTTTCATGGCATAGTTCATTGATTTGCGAATAACAGGCTCGCCTAGACGCCCTATCGTTCTTTTTAATAAACCAAAACTATCTTGTTTGCGGGTATCCGCATAATTCACCATAGAACCCGTGATTAATAGTCCCCATGAAGAAGCATTAACGAATAATGAATCACTACCACCTAGATGCGTACTCCACTGACCTTGAGATATTTTGTCACGTATTAACGCATCTTGCGTATGCTTGTCGGGAACACGTAACAACGCTTCAGCCAAACACATCAATACCACGCCTTCTTCACTTGAAAGCGAGTACTCTTTTAATAATGAATCTATCGCGCCATTACCTGCTTGGTCTTTACGTATTTGTAAAACCATTTTGCGAGCTCTTTCCCATGCCCTACTTCGGGCACTTACATTAACTTCTGCTAAAGGAAGAATATGATCAACCGCTATATTTTCATCAATACGATAAAATTCACGAATTTTCTGACGCGTTGGACAGTCAGTGTTATAAGAACCATTAAAAAGCATGTGCTTGCCCTAAAAAGAGTAAATAGTGTTTTGAAACTATTTAACGTTAATTACAATAAAATTTATTTGCGCATATTAATCTAATATAAACAGAATGTGCTACTGAAATATCCGTTTTTTACGGAATTAAGTACGGAAATACCATCACAACAAATATATAGTTCATTTTTAACTTTCACTTAGCGTTATTTATTAAGCAGATACGACTCATTAATATTTCATTGAGTTTACATCAAAATATGAAACTTGCTTTTATTTATAAAAGCGATTTAAGAAAGTCTCCACTTTCCATAAACGAACACCTTAGATATGTTCAGCCAATCACAATTAACATGTCGCATATTCCTATTTAACTTGAGATGGTCCAGCTTTTTAATTTTTTTGAATGATGTTATTTAGCTATATTTACAGCGACATAACCGTATATACTTCTGGTTCATACTGCTTTATATGGATTTATACAATGATTGATTTTCGCTCTGATACCGTTACCAGACCCTCCATAAAAATGCGTAATGCGATGTCTCAGGCTGAGGTTGGTGATGATGTTTATGGTGACGACCCCACGGTCAATGAATTAGAACAATGGTCAGCTAAGCGTCATGGTTTTGAGGCAGCAATTTTTTGTAGCTCAGGTACGCAAGCAAATCTATTAGCCCTTATGGCACATTGTGGGCGAGGCGATGAGTATTTATGTGGCCAGCAGGCTCATAACTATAAGTTTGAGGGTGGTGGTGCTGCGGTGCTCGGTTCGATTCAACCACAACCCATCGAAAATGAAAAAGACGGCACTATTAGCTTAACTAAATTAGAACAAGCGATTAAGCCTGACGATTCACATTTTGCTTGTACCAAACTTGTTAGTATTGAAAATACCATTAACGGTAAAGTACTTCCGTTACAGTATTTAGCTGACCTTCGAACCTTTGTTAATAAACATCAATTGAGTTTACATTTAGACGGTGCCCGAGTGTATAACGCGGCAACAGCATTAGATGTAGACATTACTGAAATAGCACAATATTTTGATACCATGTCAGTGTGCTTATCTAAAGGTTTAGGTGCCCCCATTGGATCGTTATTATTAGGCTCAGCTGACTTAATCACCAAAGCTCGACGTTGGAGAAAGGTACTTGGTGGTGGAATGCGCCAAGCCGGAATTCTTTGCGCAGCAGCCAAAATAGCATTAACAGAAAATGTAGAAAAGCTTAAAGTTGACCACGAAAATGCAAAGCATTTAGCACATCAACTTAACAATATAGAAGGTTTCGAAGTTAACGTTGATCAGGTCACTACTAATATGGTGTTCGTTAAGGTTGATCACGCTGTTGACATTTATGCGGCCGCTACAGCACTAAAATCAAAGAATATTATAATATCTCCGAGTGAAAATATGCGTTTAGTCACGCATCTAGATATTAGCAAAGAAGATATCGATAACTTTATTTCAGCTTTAAAATTAACACTCGTTTAACTTTCATATCAAATGGTTCAGCCAAGAGTCCTCACTTAGGTTAAGACTCTTTATTTGCATCACATTAGATTTTTTCAATCTATTATCTATACTTGATTCATCACGTTAATTACATACGAATAATCAAATGGATAAGTCTCGTAGAAGTGCTATTAAGAAAATAGCTCTCGGCGGTGCAGCAGGAATTGCAATTGTAAAAGCCCCCTATGTATTTGCTCGAAATAAAGTAACCTTACGTATATTAGGTACACATGTAACCTTGCAAGAAGAGCTAAGACAAAAAGCTATGGAAGACCTTGGTATTCATTTAGTATTTGAACCCAAGGGCAGTGCCGCCGTTTTACAAAAAGCGTCGATGTTTCCAGAGTCGTTTGATTTGTACGAACAATGGTCAAATAGTATTAATGTGCTCTGGCGTTCGGGCTCTATTCAAGCCATAGATAAAAGAAGAATTACTCACTGGGATGAAATTAATAATTTAACTAAAACGGGACAAATTACTCCGTCGGCTAAATTCGGTGCTGGGGATGCTCCTTATAAATTATTGCATATTCAAAAAAACAACCAGTTAGGCGAAAACCACACCAACAACATAAGTTTTTTACCTTATGTTCATAACGTTGATTCTTTTGGTTACAACACTGACATTATTAAAAAAGGTATACCCTACGAAACAGAAAGCTGGGGTTGGCTATTAGACGAGAAACATCATGGTCGAGTTGGGACAATAAATGCACCGACTATTGGACTTTTTGATCTGGCTTTAGCTGCACAAGCTAAAGGTCTTATGTCCTTTGGGAATATTGGCGCCATGACAAAGCCTGAATTAGACCAGCTTTTTGGTATATTAATTGGCTTAAAACAATCAGGACACTTTAGTGGTATGTGGTCTTCTGTGCCTGAGTCGGTTCAATTTATGAAATCTGGCAGAGTAGTCATAGAAAGTATGTTTTCACCTGCCGTAGCATCACTTAACGGTATGAATATACCTGTTACTTATGCCGCACCTAAAGAAGGTTACAGAGGTTGGCATGGAGTAATGTGCTTATCAAAAGCGACAACAGGTAAAGCAAAAGATGCGGCTTATGATTATATGAATTGGTGGCTGTCTGGCTGGCCAGGCGCCTTTATTGCCAGACAAGGCTATTATATTTCAAACCCTCAACGTTCTTCTCGCTATTTATCACAACAAGAGTGGGACTATTGGTACGACGGAAAACCCGCAGCAACAAATTTAAAGGGCACCGACAATAAGGTATCAGTTTATAGAGGTAATACTCGTTCAGGCGGAAGCTATGAAAAACGCTTTAGCAATGTTGCTGTTTGGAATACCGTAATGCCCACTTACGATTATAGCCTTCAAAAATGGTATGAATTCATCAATGCCTAATAAATCTATGATTCATTTAATTGCATTAAGCTATATGAACAACGGTGCTCTCTATGTTTAGAAGCTTGAAAGCACAGTTAATACTTTCATTAACACTGATTATTTTCCTATTCATTGGGCAGCAGTATGTGTCGTACCAAAGCCAAAACCTCTTAGTTACCGGTATAGATTCTAATCAGAAAATAGCCGAAGGCGTTATTCAGGTAAAAATCTTAGAGAAGGATGTTTTAAATTTACAACGAAACGTACTTATTTATAAAGAAACGCAGGCTTCTTCGGTGCTAAAACGACTAGATGACATTATGATTTCTGTTAATACGAAATTAGATATGACTACAGCGCTTATCAAAAAGAATAACATTGGTACCAACCAAGAAGACACAATAGAAAGTATGCGTAATCACTTAAAAGATTATCGAGAAAACTTTGATTCTGTGGTGTTACTGATCAATAAAAAAAGTGAATTGTTTAATGTTAAAATAGTCACTCAATTAAGCCATATAAAGAAAATGTCGTCTGAAAGTGCTGATGCTATAACATCTAAAAAAATCGGTAATCAGAAGTATGAGAGCAATAATAAACTTAACGCTTTAACGTCAGAATTACAACTTGCTGCTTATCAATATTTATTGTTACCCAATGCTGAGAATATTACCCATTTTCAAGAAACGTCTGAAAAGTTAAAAAATGTCGTAATTTCACTTAACAATCCAGAACTAAGAAAAAACGTAGAGATTCTATCTTCCGACTTTAGATTATTAACACAAGTGACTCGTAATTATAATTATCTTGTTAACGTTGTTATGTCGGGCGCTGCAAATGAATTTTTATATTTAGCAAGAAGTTTAAGTGAGGGCGTGTTACAGCATCTAAATTCAAGTAATTCAGATCTTAATACTATTGTAGATGAATCCATTTTTCGCGGCAGTATAATGTTTGTTTTAGGTATTTTCCTTGCTAGCGTTATCACACTATATGTACTTAAAAAGATTATACTCCCCATCCAAAAAGTAACCCAAGTATTCGATATCCTTGCATCAAATAAAGAACTTAAGGAACAGCTCGATATTAATAGGTCTGATGAGATAGGCCAATTAATGAAATCTGCAACTATTTTTCAACAAAAAAATCAGCAAACTAATACCTTATTGATAGAATCTCAAAAATTAAACCAACAACTTGCAATATCACAACAAAAAGCTGAAAAAGCAACCCAAGCAAAAAGTATGTTTTTAGCAAACATGAGCCATGAAATTAGAACGCCAATGAATGGTGTTGTGGGTATGCTGAGTTTACTTTCAAACACTTCGTTGAATGATGAACAAAGGGAATATATTAGCCTGGTAAACTCTAGTTCTGAATCTTTATTAACCTTAATTAATAGCATCTTAGATTACTCTAAAATAGAGTCAGGAAAATTAGAGATAGAAAGCATTCATTTTAATATTACAGATGTTATCAACGAAGTAATAATAATGATGGGTGCATTAGCTGAAAATAAATCTTTAGTACTTACGATTAAATCAATATATTTATCTCAAAAAACTGTTATCGGCGATCCTACTCGACTTAAGCAAATACTGATCAACCTTGTTAGTAACTCGATTAAATTTACTGAAAAAGGCACGATAGAACTTGAAGTTAGACTGGTTGAAGTAAACAAAGAACAATTAAATTTTACATGTAAGGTCACTGATACCGGCATAGGTCTTTCAGAGGAGCAACAGGAAAACATTTTCAGCCCATTCTCTCAGGCCGATAATTCAACAACACGAAAATATGGTGGTACAGGTTTAGGATTAACGATTGTTAAGCAGTTATGCGAGCTCATGGACGGCGATATAAAAATAAAGAGCACAATGAACAAAGGCAGTTGTTTTTCTTTCAATTTAATTTTTCATAAACCAGAAAATGACATTGCAGATACAGCAGATAAAAACGAAACAATTAAAGATATTAATTTATCATTCGAAAAAATACTATTGGTTGAAGACAACAGAATAAATCAAATAGTAGCGACTAAAATTCTCACAAAATTAAACTTAAAAGCAGATGTTGCGGTTAACGGCATCAAAGCGCTAGAGAAACTAAATTCAGCTTCCTATGATTTAATTCTGATGGATTGTCAGATGCCTGAAATGGATGGCTATGAAACAACTAAAGCCATAAGAGAAGGGAAAGCAGGAGTAGAGCACAAAAATATTACTATTATTGCAATGACTGCTAATGCGATGAAAGGAGATAAAAGCAAATGTTTGAATGCAGGTATGAACGATTATTTAACTAAACCAATAGAAATTAACACAATACATAAAAAGCTTAGTAGTTGGATGAAAAAGGATATAAAAACACCAAAATTATAGTCAGTATTTTTATACCCTCAATATAATAAATAATTAAGTGGCTTTTCTATATCGACGTAAAGCTAAACCTATAATACCCAATGAAAAAATAATAAGTGTTGAAGGTTCAGGTACTGAATTTGTTCGTGCACTGATATCTTCTATAGGTGAAAAATTATTAAACGCAAGTCCAATCCCATTATTTTTACTTCCTGTAAAAGATATTTCGATTCGAGTAATATTACTGAGGTCACTAAAACCAAATGCCCAAGGTTTTCCATCTAGTGAGTTAATTCCTGAGGTATTACCTAAAGGTGATAAAATTGATGCTAAGGATAACTCTCCATTAAAAGCTTCAACAAAAAACTGTTCAGTTTTGTTTTTGTTGTTATTTCCATCAATATCCCATATCTCGCCGGATGCTGAAGTTACAGGGTTTAGCGCATCATAAATAATATGAAAAGTACCAAAAGGTTTATATGCATTCTTTTGCCTAAGAAAAAAGTCACCTAATAAAGATTCTGAACCAGTAGCAGCAATATCATAACTATTACCATAGGAACTCATGAAACCAGAATTGCCACCTTCTTTCCCACCACCTACGCTTTCGAATACGCCATGACTATCAATTTCACCATCACCGTTTGTGTCAAAGCCAAACTTTACAGAAACACCGTCGGCCATAAAAGTATCATCTATATTGATAATACCGTTATCAAGTGGAGTCGATCCATTAGCTGTTGTTTCAAAATCGATTAAACCCGCAAAGGATTTATATGAAAAACTAAGCGCTAGAACTAAGAAGAATATATTTACCATTTTTATAGAGTGTGATGATTTCATAAGACGACACCTTGATTAAATTTTTGTTTCTAAATAATTGTATCTACTGATAGCTATATCAATAACTAAGCCAACATATCCCCACCCAACAAACAAGAAACAAAACCGATTAAAAACAAGTAATTAAAAAACAACTGGCATTAAATTCTCTTTTTAAATACAGATTAATTCATGGTGAAATGTGTTGCATTATGAAAGTTTTTTGCAAATTGCAAACTATATAAATGAAAATAGAACATCTAGGTTTATGAATAAACTTCAAAGGTAAATTGTGTAAGACTAATAGAGTAGTTGTGTGTTTTTGATTTATTTAAGTAATTTACATTTCAGTCTAATATGAAAATAAGTCACTTAAAAATCTAGGCCTCAGAGGTATTATGTGCATAATAGACGAATCTAAATCCCTGACACTCGAATGTTTATATGAATAACAATATTATTGATTTACAAGATAAACTACAGGTATTACTCCTTTCTCAGCGTGATAATTTTGCACAAGGTGCGGTTGCAGATTATATTCCTGCCCTTGCCAATGTAAAACCTGACTTTGCGGGTGTATGTGTTGCGACTATTGATGGAAAAACTGTAGGTGTAGGGGATTATCAACGACCTTTTTCAATCCAAAGTATTTCAAAAATATTCGGTTTAGTTATGGCGATGAATCGTCTAGAGGATTCATTATGGCAACGTGTAAAAATGGAGCCTTCTGGACAACCTTTTAATTCTATTATTCAGTTAGAGTGGGAAAAAGGTATTCCACGCAATCCGGTTATCAATGCTGGTGCACTATTAGTTGCTGACGTATTAACCAGTCATTATTCAGCCAGTAAGCTCGCTTTTTTAAGTTTTGTGAGAAAGCTTGCAAACAATGAAAATATTCGCATTGACACAGAGGTATACCAGTCTGAATTAACTCATGGTAACCGAAATGCTGCCCTCACCTATTTGATGAAAAGCTTTGGTAATATTGAATCAGAAGTACCTGAAGTACTTAGTCATTATTTTACGCAATGCTCAATCGCAATGAGCTGCCAACAACTCGCACAGAGTCTGCTTTTTTTAGCTAATAAGGGTATAGACCCAATAACGAAAAGCGTTATATGTAGTCCAAAAGATGCCCATCGCGTGAATGCAATATTATCTACGAGTGGTATGTACGACCAGTCAGGCGAATTTGCATTTTCCGTTGGTCTACCCGCTAAAAGTGGTGTTGGTGGAGGGTTGGTAGCCATCGTGCCAAATTATGGAGTGATATGTACTTGGAGTCCGCCATTGAATAGTTTTGGTAATTCAGTTGTCGGCATGAAATTAGTTGAAGGCATCGCAGAAGAATTAGGGTTATCTATTTACCATTAATTTCAGCTATTAGCAGTAGGAACAAATCTTAAAGTTTAATCTAAAATAAGAGCAGCATGTTAACTGAAATATAAACTTGCTGCTTTTAAAATAACGGCCTTATTTTTTATGAGCTATTACTGCTGAAAGCGATAAACAGAACCTAAAGATAAAATTTGAGACAATTCATCTAATGCAGTGCGAGACTCAATAATCAATTGAGGATCTCGCAAATCGTCCAGTATTAATTTATCGCGATAATGTGAGCCAACCCAACTAACCAGTTTTGTATATAACGCTTCTGTTAATAAACAATCGGGATTAACTGCCGATAACTCTTGATCAGAAAGCGCAACCCTTAACCGCAAACAAGCAGGTCCTCCACCATTTTTCATACTCTCGTTGACGTCAAAGAATTCAACATGATTGATGGGATTATCAGCGGACACTACTGTTTGTAAATATTGATAAACTTTTGGGTTGTCACGACAATGTGTAGGCGCAATAATCACCATATTGTTATCACTTAACGTAACTATTTGCGTATTAAAAAGATAAGTATTCACTGCATCTTGAATCGGAACAGCATCGGTTGAAACTTCAATAAAGTGCAATTTTTCGCCCAAATACTTGCGTGTAACCTCTGCTTTGAATTCGGCGGTATTTAAATAAGCTTGCTCATGATAAAAAAACACATTTTGGTTACCTACTGCAATAACATCATTGTGGAAAACTCCTTGGTCGATAATCGCTGGGTTTTGTTGAACAAATACCGTTTTATCGTCAGCTAAACCATGTAAACGTGAAATAGCCTGACTTGCTTCAAAAGTTTGACGTGCAGGAAACTTAACTGGAGCTGGCTTATTGCGGTTAAATGCATAACGCCCATAGGTAAAAATCTCTACTCCTTTATCACCATAGCCTTCACACAAGCGTGTATGGTTAGCAGCGCCTTCATCACCAAAATGTTCGTTATCATTAAGGTGCTGGTGATGTTTAAAATACTTTTCATCGTTAAACATTGCTTTAAGAATACTGCTGGTTGTTTCAGGTTCAAGTGAGCGATGAAACTTATTGGCTAGATTAGCTGACGTAAAATGTACTTTTTTATCAACAGTATCAGCAGAGGGAGAAACCGTTGCAGCATTCGCTGTCCACATCGTTGAAGCAGAACAACAAGAAGCGAGTAGCGTTGGCGAAGCTTTATATGCTGCAGCCAATATTTCAGCATCACTACCATGAAACCCTAACCTTTTTAGCGTGTATATATCAGGACGTTCTTGAGGAGCAAAAACTCCTTGGTTTAATCCCATATCATGCAAGGCTTTCATCTTTTTCAAACCTTGTAATGCCGCTTCCTTAGGGTTTGAACTGTTATTAATATTCGATAATGAGGCTACATTCCCTTCTGATAAACCTGCGTAGTTATGAGTCGGTCCTACTAATCCATCAAAGTTTACTTCAACACTTTTCATTATGACATCTCAAATTCCATGGTTAATAAAATATAAAAGCAATATACACACCATTAAAAATAATCTTATTTATCAATGAAATAAAAATGAAATATATTTTTGATGGAAATTCATGCCCCATAATGATCCATGAAGTGATCTTATCGTTGCAGAGTATTAATGATAAAACACTTCACCCTATAAAAATCAGGAAAGAGTTGTAATATAAAAACAAGCATTAAACTTAGTAGAAAAATGCAACAGATGAAAGAAACTAATCCATCAGGTGAATTTATCTCGTTTGCTACGGTCATCAAATAGACCTAGAATTCATTTGTATTTTGAATCTCCCCCGATTCTTGAATTACATTGTTTGTATTGCTAAATTGTTTCATTTTAAGGACATCATTTGATGTCCTTTTTTTCTGCCTGTTTTATAAACAGATGAAAAAATTTAACTCATCAGATGAATTTATCTCGTTTGCTACGATCATCAAATAGACCTAAAATTCAATTGTATTTTGAATCTCCCCCGATTCTTTAACTACATCTGTTTATATTGTTAAATTGTTTCATTTTAAGGACATCATTTGATGTCCTTTTTTTCTGCCTGTTTTATCATTAATTTAATCGTTATTGTAGTGCAAGCGAACCAAAACAGTGCAAACCTAATGATACATCTTATTTCATAAAAAATAAAAACCAATAATAACAGTAACTTAAATTTAGGTATAAGTATTGCTATTCATTATTGTCATCATTAATTGATTTTCTCAATATGCCTATTCAAACACCTATACGTGGATTACGTTCATTTTGTGTCGCTTCAAAATGCTTAAGTTTCAAACATGCTGCTGCACAATTATTTTTAACACCTTCAGCTGTCAGTCATCAAATCAAACAGTTAGAGGAACAACTAGGTTTAGTACTATTTAAAAGGGGTACGCGATCAATAGAACTAACAAGTTCAGGAAAGCAGTTTTATCAGTCTATTCAACCTATTATTCATCAACTTGAATCAACAATTTCTGATTTTACTCATAATCAACAAAATAAAACAATCGTGATAAGTTTGCCTGAGTTTTTTGCAAGTGAATTATTTATCCCTCGCTTAAGCGAATGGTCTGAACAAAACCCAGATATTAACCTTCAACTAGAAACAGTAAAGTCTGGAAGTGAACCGTCTCAAGTTGCCGACTTATCTATAGTTCTTGCGAATGGAAAACCTAATGCGAGTATAGTTCATGAATTATTCCCTGTTCGTTATGCGCCAGCTTGTAATAAAAAGTTATATAAAAAGCTTAAAAACATCGGAGTTTCAGCGCTAAGAAATACACCATTAATATTACATAGATCACGCCCTTGGTCATGGCATCAATGGGCTGACCAAGTCAACATTGATGATTTTGATCCCAAGCAAATTATACAGTTCGATAGCATGTTTGGCGTAGCACGGGCTGCACAACAAGGAATGGGAATAGCTTTAGTACCCCTACCTATCAGCAAAACATGGTTTAGTGAACAATTTTTAGTGAAACTTTTTGACGATGAACTAAACACAAATGACAGGTATTACCTTATTCAACATGAAAATATGGAAAGTAAAACAGAACTAACTTTATTTGCGAATTGGGTAAAAGCAACTTTTGTAGATAGCAGCTCATCATCCTTAATGTTATAGGTGAAATTTATTCACCCAATAGTTATATTTTAATCGTTTGTCGGATTATATATAAATTCTTATATTAAGCGTGTATCAACTTGATACGCTTTTAATTGGAGAAACAACATGAATATTAAACCTACATTATTAAAAACTATACTTGCAACTATGGTCCTTAGTAATCCCGTATTAGCTTTTGAAAGCAACTTAAAATTAAGAGTTGCTATAGTAAAAAACGCAACAGGTACACATGAAATTGTTAAAGGAGAATTTGATTCTGGTATTAAAAAGTTGAACAAACTTTATAAAAGTGAAGACTCATTTGGCAGTAATATGGGCTTGTGCGTTGCTTATTTAAAAACAAAAGAAGCAGAGCAATCCGAATCAGCATGTACAGCAGCGATCGATAGCGCTAAAAAGATAAACCTGAGAAACTCTAAAGCTGATTACCTTAAGTCGTTAAGTTATAACAACCGTGGTATTTCAAGATATATAAATAATGATGTATCTGGTGCTTTATCCGATTTAAGTGCTGCGGTATTAATTGATGACAATGCCATTACAACCAGTAATTTAGAGCTTCTTAAGCAATACTCTTTTAAACAGGGTTCTATAGCTTCTACTACTTCATCAGTACTGTCTGATTAACTTACTTTACAGCACTACAAAATTGGAGAATTAACATGATAAAACGAACACTTTATAACATATCGTCAGTAGCGACACTTATTTTTAACATCAAACACCTGTCTGTTAGTCAGTGGGATGTTGAAGAGTCCGAATATACACAACGTATTACTGGTAAGCGACAACAAAGGTAAATAAATGGTTTATTTAAAAACTAAGTAGCAGCATAGCTAGAGAATATCTAAATTTCAGATGATGTTGCTACTTTCCTATTTTAATCCAATAAACTTTAAAGTGACTTACGTTCAGTGAATAAAACTAAGCACTTATCCCCAAGTAGCATTCAATTAAAACCTTTTGATATTATTGTTTTCTCACTTCAGCTCTCGACATTTCGATTTTTACGCAAAACTATTAACGAAAAACAAATGCTGCTTTAGCAATGCTTTTGGTTAAATAAAAAACATAATATTCAAACATCAGAAAAAAATCAGCTATTCATAAGCTTTATCTCATTCTTTTTATGAGTGAACTTGTCAAAGTATCCCTTCATTTATAGTAAGGACTAAACGTATGTTTATAAGATTTTTGTATTGTGTATTTATCGCATGGGGATTAACAGCATTTCAATTACAAGCTGAAGAAGTTACCGAAGAATTAACCATATATTCTAACATCGCTAAACAAGACTTAAAAATTCACATTACTTTACCGTCAAATTATGAAAGTAAAGGTACGACTCGTTACCCTTCTTTTTATACAACTTCAGGACAAAGCAGACTTGACGTTTTAAAGGCAGAAGTAAAATGGTTAAGCCATGTCGATTTTGCTCCCCTTCCGCAAGTATTCTTTATTTCGTTACCTGCGATTAAAGCCGATAAATTTACTAAAGCATCTGGAAGTCTTTATTCATTAACAACGCAAGTTTATGAAAAAGAAGTCATACCCTACATAGAGAGAAAGTATCGTACTCAGCCTTATCGAATGATTGAAGGTTTTTCTAGCAACGCAAATCAGTTACTGTCTATTTTTACTGACAAACCTCAGTTATTTAATGCGTATATGATTTTTAGTCCTGCATTGGGCCTTGATAAATCAAACTTAATTGAAAAATTTTTAACTCAAAAAGCAGACAATCGTTACCGATATCGCTCACTTTATCTCAGCTTGGGTTCATTTGAAGAAAATAGACCTCTATTTAGAAAAATACAAAATCAATTGGAGACTTGGTCTGCAACGAATATCACAGGGTTAGAAATATTTACTGAAGATTTAAGTAATAGAAACTATTTATCCGCTCCTATTGTCGGTCTCACAAATGCGGCTGAAAATATTTTTTCAGATCGTCAACCTGATGTGAAATTATTTGAAAAAACCGGTGTAACTGGCGTTGAACAGCATTTTGTTCAACTGAATAATAAATATAGTTATAAACTAGATGCCAACAATACCCTTGTCGATTTAGGCTTTCATTACGCAAAAATAAAGCAGTTTGAAAAAGCGGAGGAAACCTTAAACACTGTGATATCTAAATCACCTGCAAACATCATTTATTTGGTGCGTTTAGCTGAAATTCAGCAACAAGCAGGTAATAATGAAAAAGCGAAAAAAACGCTAACACTTGCGTTAAAGCACGCTATAAATCAAAAAAATGTTGAAGCCAAAAGTTACATTGAATCGAGAATGTCAGCTTTAAATTAATAAAGATACGTTTGGTTATTTTACTATTCTGATAACCAGACTAAATCTCTTTGTTCTGCAACAAAGTTATCGGTGACTAATGTTGAATTCTCCGGTTGGAAGTCAGTCATAAATAATGAGTTTATATCGTATTTACCGATCACCTCTGCTACTTCGCTAATCGGGTCATAACGCCAAATATTTAACTTTTTATCTTGTAAGTAAAGATGATTATCACGCCAAACATAACCCGATTGAATAGTCAGTGGGGGGAGCGCTGAAATTTGACTAAGTTTACCTTCACGGTATATTTCTAATTTCCCTGCACCTCCTGAACTAATAAAAAGATTATTGTTCATGCGTTGAGCCCAATAAACTTCACGATCGAGTAAGGTATTAAATTGCTTGGTTTTAACATTAAACCATATGAGCTGAGCCTTATTATTAATAATTGCGGACAATAGTAAATGCTCACTTTCAGCTTGATATAACCGGACAGGAAAAAAGTTTCCTGCTAATAATATGGGTTCTTCTGAGAGGGTAAGCAACCATAATTTCTGATCACTTAAATAAATGATTTGCTGTTTATTAAGCCACACGAATTGTTCAATTCCTGCGTTAGCATCGGTAAGCTTTTTATCTTCTTGATTTGAAGCCAACCATAATTGACTGCTGCCTGATTTATTCGATAATAACGCAATATCATTAGTGTCCGGTCGGTACTTTCCAGTAGACTCACTCAATACGCTAGGAGAAATATCAATATCTAGACTATTTATTCCTCGTACTTCCCGTGCTCTAACGCTAGTATCTTTTTGGCTAAAAAGTGCAATAAACTTACGAGGTTGTCCTTTTGACTGAGAGTTAATCTGTTCATCCTGTAGATTAAAACTGACTAAATCAATAATACGACTATTCGTCATAATTTTTTGTTGCTTAACTAATTCATGTTCTTCAAACCAATATATGTTTTGTTTATAGGGAATTACCAAAGTTTCATCATTATACCAATGCAATTTTTTTGCGCCTTGCAGTCCGTTTGGCAACATAGACTGCGTTAGGCTAATGAGCTTTTTAAGATCTAAGTCTAAAGTGCTGACACTGAGTTGCCCATTATCCGTGATCCAAGCGAGTTTATGCGAAGCGGTTTGATACGAAAGATAATGAGTGTTTTGATTACCCTGTGTTAATCGATTTTTTGTTTGCTGTTTCATGTTATATAAATAGATTTCACTGGTACGATTGGTATTTGATGATAGATAGGCAATGTGCTCGTTATCAATCCATTGTGGTGAATGATTGAAACTTTCCTGACAAGTCGTTAGTGGCTTAATTTTATGGTTAATCAAATCAAAAGTGACTAAGTTAATACATTTCTTTTTACCCTTTTTTATCTGTAAACCAAACGCGAGTGTTTGATCATCAAGCGATAGCGCAACATTTCCTTTAATTTGCAGTGAATCAATTAACACCGTTTCTTTTTGACTATTTAATGCTTTATGAATGAGCTGCTGAAAACCTTGTTCTTGTCGCACTATCACCGAAAATAAACCCGAATGAGAAATAACGAATTCATTCACTGAATGGCCATTGGTGGTTAACGGCTTTATTTGATTTAAACGAGGGAGATTTTGTGGGCTTATAAGCTGGGTATAAAGCACAATAGGTATCAACACTAACATTATAATCACACCAAATAATAATCCTTTATTATGTTTTAAATAATTTGAGGGTGTAATTTTTTTATTTTTTACAAGGCTTTGAGGATTAAGGCTATAACCTAATTTAGGGTGTGTTTTAATAACGGTTTGCTGTTTAGCATCATCCCCCAGTAATTTGCGGAGTAAAGTGATACAACGTTGCAGAGTATTAGGAGAAACGACAACATCCGCCCAAACATTGGCCATTAATGTTGACTGAGAGACAATCTCCCCATTAGCGTTATAAAGCTGAATGAGTACAGCAAGAACTTTAGGTTCCACGTTGATAATAGTCGAATCAACTTTAATTTCAGCTCTTTTAAAGTCAATCAGGTAACCATTTATCCATACTTCGGTTGCACTCAAAACTAAAACTCTCTGGTTTATAGTGCCTAAATACTAAGCCACACCATTATATTTTCATTGTTCGTAATATATCCTATTGATGTCATCTGGGAAATAGAGAAGTCATCTTGATGGCAGAAAGGAAATTAAATAAAAAAACCTTAACGTTACCATTAAGGTTTTATTGATACTGATGAGATCAGTTAACAAACTTCACGTATTATTTTCAGACTAAATCTAATTCATTTAATATTTGATTTAGGTGAACCATCGCTTCATCTGTAGGACCAGGATAATCTCCAGCAATAGGTACATTACCGAGATAGCCTAGATCCTTTGTCCCTTCGGGGCTACAAAAGAACGCAGCTAAAACAAGTTTTCTGAATCGACTAAATTCTAGAACAATTCTTGTGTATTCTTCAGCTAAATCATCTTTTTGATAAGCGATATCATCGATTATTTTAAGTTGTTCAGCAGGTGATAATACGGTAAAGGTTCTTGAAAACCTTAACTTTGCTTCATCGTTAAGCCAAACTAAAATTGACAATATGCTTAAACGATCGCTTTGCTGTCTTTCATAGGGAGCACTTACCCATTCATCAACCACATCAGGAACATTAACTTCCGTTGCTGAAGGTACATCGCCATCTCGAGGGACTAAAATATCAGCAAGTACAGCCACTAACGTTAATTGCTCGACGGTTAGTGTTTTCGGCCAAGGTGATTTAGGCGGAATGATCATACTTGGATCTTTCCCATAACCTTTCACCGTTATCGGTGATAAGGTCAAATCAGGCCAATGCCCTTTTATTGAATCACCTACCACATTAGCGATATTGGTCGTACTGACACTACCTTCACAACCCACCAGAGAAGGTAATAACGCAGTAGCTGATAAGATGCCTAACCATTTTAATGACTCACGGCGAGTAATCGTAGATTTGTATTGGACATCATTCTTTTCATTAATTATCTTAGCCATGATTACAGCGCTCCTTTGTTGAGTTGTTTTGCCAGCCAAGTAGCATTTCTCATGGCTAACGTCATAATAGTGAGCGTGCAGTTTTTATGAGGATTAGAAGCGAAAACCCCCGCATCCATCACAAAGACATTTTTACAATCCCATGTTTGTCCATGTTGGTTGGTCACTGAATCTTTTGGCGACTCGCCCATACGAGTACTACCGACTTCATGAATAATTTGACCACCTTTTAAAATAGCTTTATCTGCGCTTGGCAAAGGACGGGTAAAAGTTGCTCCCATGGTTTCTAATATTTTTCTTGCGGTCTTTAAGCCGTGTTCAACTTGTTTAAGTTCGTGATCAGCCCACTTCCAATGAAACTTAGCTACAGGTATTCCCCATTTATCAGTGACCTTGTCGTCAATTTCCATATAACAATGTTCATTAGGCAGCATTTCACCACGCAGCGCTAAATAAACGCCAGCACCATAATATTGCTTGGCTTGGTCTTTAAGCTCTTTACCATAACCTTGTAAATTACCACTAACACCAGAGCCTGGCGCTCTAAAACCACTGCCTATTTCAAAGTGATAACCGCGAGGAAAATCGAGTTCACCTTTAGCGTGTTGTTTGTGTCCCCACCAAGGAATAAATAAGTGGTTTGCAGTATGTCCGTCTTCATTATAAATAGGGCGACCTTCAAGCGCAGGAATATGAGCTCCAACACCTGTGCCGGTTGAGTCCATTAAGTTTCTGCCAACTTGACCACTCGAATTAGCCAAACCATTAGGATGATGGGTATTTTTCGAGTTCAGTAATAATCTTGCTGATTCACACGCACTTGCCGCTAAAATAATAACCTTGGCCGCTAGTTTAATATCTTTACCCGTTTTTTTATCGACGTAGGTTAACGCGTTTGCTTGACCTTTTTCATCAACATCAACCGATCGTACCATCGCATCGGTAATGATTTTTAAATTACCTGTCGCTTTTGCCATTGGCAGCAATGAGGTAGTCGTTTGAAAAGCAGCGCCAATTGAACAACCATGTCCACATGGTGTGGCATAAAAACACGCCTGCCTGTCATCTTTGGGTCTGGTTAAAACGGCTCGATGCATTGGCGCGGTAGCAATACCTAATTTTTTGGCTGCAGCTGATACTAAGAGTTCTGGAATACGTGCTTTAGGTGGCGGTTGCAATACCCCTTCTGCAGAATCTGGCATATCGTCTAAACCAGTATTAGTGCCACAAATACCAACAAGTGTTTCTGTTTTATCGTACCAGGGCGCCAATTCTTCGTATTCAAATGGCCAATCTGCACCTAAACCGTCGCGGGTTTTTCCTTTGAAATCATGTTCACTAAAACGTAATGAGTATCTTCCCCAGTGATTGGTACGTCCGCCTAACATCCGTGCGCGCCACCACATAAAGTCAGAAGTATCACCAGTGGTATAAGGTTCATTAGGTACCTGCCAGCCACCATCAACCGTAGCATCATAAAAGCCGAAGTCTTTATCAATATTGCCTGCGCCCATTAATGGTGCTTGGCCATTCGTTTTAAACATCGGTGTTTCTGTTTTAGGATCGTAGTCTCGACCTGCTTCTAACATTAAAACTTTATGACCTGCTTTGGCTAAGGTATATGCAGCCATTGCGCCGCCAGCTCCTGAGCCAACAACCACTACTTCATAATCAAAATCTTTCATTATCTATCCCTGCGCTATAACGCTTTTATTTTTATATTTTTGAAAGCAACAGCATCGTTATGATCTTGCAAACCTATATGACCGATCTCTGTTAAAGCAAATCCCTGCCAATCTTTAAATTTACTTTTTGCGACAAGTTGCTGCCACTTTTCACTTGCCACAACAACGTCAGCGGTTAGCACATTGTTTTGCCAAATCTTAAGTGATTTATTAAACAAACGAATACGTACGCTATTCCATTCTCCGGCAGGCTTATGAGACTTAATGGGTGAAGCTGTGATGTCATAAATGGAACCTGACAAATGAGAAGCCAGTTTGTTATCGCTATGGCGTTCATTATCAAGAATTTGTATTTCTATGGCATGGGAATAGATTTGGCTACCATCTTCGTCCGCCATAATAAAAATACCACTATTACCCGCGATTGATATTTTCCAATCCAACTTTAGATCAAAATTTTCATACCTCTCTTTAGTCAAAATATCGCCAGCACCTTTTTCGCTGAGTCTCATTTCTCCTTGTTGCACTTGCCATTTATTACTAATTGTTTCTTTTTTGAAGTTACGCCATTGCGACATATCTTTACCGTTAAAGAGTAACTGCCAACCTTGAGATTTTTCTGATTCTGTCAGCACGTTATCTTGAGCAGAAACGAGTATTGGTGTGCTGATAAAAAACAACATGACACTTGTTTTGATAACACTCAAGACTGACTTTTTAGAGAATATTAATTTCTTCATTTATTGGCTCTTTTCAAAATATATTAACGTTGTTTAAGGATGTTGCCTAAACCGATTTTTAATTACTAAGCGGCTTATTTTGATGTTAAATAATGGAGTTATGATTCGCATGCAATAGCAAACCAACGTGTTACACCAGTAACAATTGCACTCTCGAATAAATATACGTGAATACTATATGAGATTATTGATAAACTCTGTTATTAATAAATCGGTTTCTAATGCAATAAAATCGGCGTTAGACATGCTAGATGCCAAAGATACTTTATAGTTATACTTGATGAACAATAAAAATTTTAATTATTTTGTTAATTAAATAGGTGTTCAGCAGCAGAGCCGTACTTTTAATTTTTATCTGATGTTCTTTCCCCCTCACAGGGCGTTAACTTTATTTTATAGTTTTTAATCAGTAACTTAACAAAAAGTTAAAATTTAAAGTACCAATAAGTTACTATAGAAACCAATATGCATATCCACAACTAGGTTACGAAACGGGTTTAGTGGCGATTCTTATTTTAAGTGTTTTTTTCGATATTAAGTAAACTTGAACCTGCAAGAAAAACATACAGTTGTCACACAAATCAATTGCAACATTTAGTTTAAGTATCACTTTGTTAATGTTAACTCTTGAAGTTAGTTATATTGCAATGGCTAATGGTATTAAGATGCCTGTGATGATAGTGGTCGGTTTAACTGTCGACATTTTGTTAATTGTTACGGGGAATTATTTAAGTTAAACCAGAAGTAATTTCTTTATTGGTATTTGTAGTTTGTTCATGCCTGTAAGTAACTTAGGGAGTTTAGTTATTTTCCACGGTATTACCTTCAGTTTTAATTCCATGTATTTATAGCTGAAGGTAATACCGTGGAAAGTAGCACATAATGATGACCAAAGTAATAGTGAACAGTTCAAGTAGCTTTGATTGGAGAATTCTTTGTTAATAATTGCGCCAATATAGCAGTAATTATTCAGGATTAGCACACAACAAGACTAGTCAAACTTAATCTCAGCGGGTAGAATCTAGCCCATCAATTTTTTAAGAACAACGAGATGCATTCAGATGGGCAGAGCATACCAAAATCGCAAATTATCAATGGCGAAAACAGCCGGCGCAAAAACTAAAGTTTATTCTAAGTACGGTAAAGCAATTTATGTAAGTGCCAAAGAAGGCGGTGTTGACCCAGATGGTAACCTAACACTTCGCGGTTTAATTGACCGAGCTAAAAAAGATCAAGTTCCTACTCACGTGATTGAAAATGCGATAAAAAAAGCATCAGGTGCTGGTGGTGAAGATTTTGTAGCCGCTCGATATGAAGGCTTTGGCCCAGGTAACTGTATGGTTATTATTGATTGCTTAACGGATAACGGTAACCGTACGATTAAAGACGTACGCCAATGTTTTACTAAAACCTATTCTAAAATTGGTTCATCTGGCACAGTTTCGCACATGTTTAATCATCAAGCGGTATTTGCTTTTAAGGGTGAAGATGACGAATCTGTATTAGAAACGTTAATGATGGCTGATATTGATGTGACTGATGTTGAACTAGAAGACGGTATAATAACTGTTTATGCACCGCATACTGAGTTTTTCAAAGTCAAAACTGAATTCGCTAATTCAATGCCAGAGTATGATTTAGAAGTTGAAGAAATTACTTGGGTACCACAAAATTACACTGAAATTTCAGGTGAAGAAGATACCGCTAATTTTGAAAAATTCATCGCTATGTTAGATGATTGTGATGACGTACAAAACGTTTATCATAATGCCGATGTTGCTGAATAATTATTTTCAATTATATTGCTAATTATTAATACTAAAGCACCTTCTAAAGGTGCTTTTTATTTGCCCAACTTTTCCAACATCACATTCACTGCATCTAAATGTTCAGGGTTGTTATGACACATTCCTTGGAATACAGCACATATATCAAGAAAATCAGGTAAATCTGTTCGTTGGGCCATTTTCATTAACCGCTTAGTTAAGCGCATTGAAGCAGTAGGTTTTGCAGCTATTTCTTTTGCCAAAGTCATCACATTATCCATTAATATCTCAGGTTCAACGACATTCAGCACAACACCTAACTCTTTGGCTTCATCAGCATTTATAATTCTTCCCGTAAAAGTTAGTTCTGCCGCCTTTTGATAACCAATAACACGTTGCATAAACCATGCTCCACCATCACCAGGTATCAGCCCTAAATTAGCAAAGGTTTCTCCAAATTTAGCTTTGGTAGAGGCAATACGGATATCACACATATTTGCCACATCAAACCCTGCACCAATGGCTGGACCATTGATAGCAGCAATAACGGGCACTTCACATTTATGTATCGCTAAAGGAATTCTTTGAATGCCTTGACGGTAACGTGTTTCAAGCTCTTGAACATTACCAGCAAAATCACCGCCTCGTCCAGCCATATCTTTAATATTACCACCCGACGAAAACGCTGAACCTGTGCCCGTAATAATCAATACAGCGATGGACTGTGTTTTATTAATCCATTCAATGGTATTAACAATATCATCTGCAATGGCAGTACTTGTAAGTGCATTACGTACATCATGACGATTAAAGGTTAACGTAACAATGTTATTGTCTAACGTTAATAAACAATCTTCTAACTGGGGAAGGGGTTCTTTCATTTTTGTTTCTCATTGATTTTCACCTGTTGCCAATAAGCTTCAAGCGTTTCTAGTGAATGTTGTTCAAATTCAACACCAGAGTTTTCTACCTGCTTTTCAACACCATGAAATCTTTTGGTAAACTTTTGATTTGCTTGGCGCAATAGCTGTTCAGGGTCCTTTTTTGCATGACGACAAAGGTTTACAACAGCAAACATCAAGTCGCCTAACTCTTCGGCTAATGCTTCAGGGTTATTTTGCTCGATTTCCACTTTAACTTCTTCTACTTCTTCAACGACTTTTGCAAAGACGTCTTGAATATTATGCCAGTCAAAACCAACATGCGCACATCGCTTTTGAATTTTAGCAGCTTGAGATAGTGCAGGTAAATTTTTAGGAATATCCGCTAATATACTAATTTGCTCACTGGCACTTTTTTGTTGTCTTTCCTTCGCTTTTTCATTTTCCCAGTTTGCTTTTATTTCTTCCTCTGAACTTAAATTTTTATCGCCAAACACATGAGGATGACGGCGAATAAGTTTTTCACAAATTGCGCTAACGACACTGTCAAAATCAAACTGTTTTTGCTCTTGACCTAATTGACTATAAAAAATCACCTGAAACAGTAAATCACCCAATTCTTTCTCTAATTCAGAAAAGTCTTGGTGTTCAACCGCGTCAATCACTGCATCGGCAACTTCATAAGCTTCTTCGATGGTGTGAGGAACGATCGACGAAAAGTCTTGTTTGATATCCCACGGGCAACCCGTTTCTGGATCACGAAGTTCGGTCATGATCCAACGTAATTTATTCATTGAAGCTTGTTCTGTTAACATCTTTATACTTTCCATTCTTTATAAGTTCAAAAGGCAGATAAAATAAAACTAGAGCCGTTTAACTTCTAATACATCGTCGAGTTGTAATAACTTTCCAATCAAACGTCCTAACATTTCATTGTTCGCAATTTCAATATTTAGCAACATGGCGACTGTTTGTTTAATATGATCAGAACGACTTTCCATGCCAACAATACTGACGCGTTCATTTGAAACAATCGTAGAAATGTCGCGAACTAAACCTTGGCGATCACTCGAAATTACTTTCACGGTGACGAGATAGTTTTGCTGTTCTTGTTCGCCCCATTGCACTTCAACTTCACGTTCAGGTTGTTGACTTAACGCATTAGCTAATTGATCACAATCATTGCGATGTACAGATATACCTCGCCCTTGTGTAATGAAACCTGAAATTTCGTCACCAGGCACTGGATGACAACATTTAGCCATATGCGTTAATAAATTACCAACGCCTGATACCGTTATACCATTCGCATCAGCCTTATGTTTATGCTGAGTCTGTTGCGGCTTTACTAAACTTTGTGGGTCAAGCTCTACAGGTGGTTTATTTTTCTCATCGTGATATTGCAAATGATTAATCACTTGCTGCAAACGAGCATTACCTGAACCTATAGCGGCATATAAATCATCAACTGTTTTAATGTTAAAACGCCGACTGGTAGACATTAAATCAATATCAGTTAAATCCAGTTTTGATAATTCCGCATCTAATTGCTCTTTGCCGGATGCAATATGTTTATCGCGATCGAGCAATTTAAAGAAGTTTTGAATTTTCGACCGTGTTCTTGATGCATGTGTATAATGCAAATTAGGGTTTAACCAGTCACGACTCGGGTTAGGTGTTTTACTGGTTAATACTTCAACTTGATCGCCAGTTTTTAAACGATAAGTAAAGGGCACTATGCGGCCAAAGACTTTAGCACCAATGCAACAATGCCCAACATTTGAATGAATATAATAAGCAAAATCTAAGGGGGTAGCACCCACAGGCAAGTCAATAACATCACCATTTGGAGTAAACACATAAATGCGGTCTTCAAATACTTGGCTGCGTAACTCGTCAACTAAGTCGCCGTTTTCGCTTACGTCATCTTGCCATTGTAAAACTTTTCTTAACCAGCTAACTTTTTCATCAAAGCCTGTTTTTTTATCGTTGCTATTACCGCCAGAATTCCCCTCTTTATAGCGCCAGTGAGCAGCAACACCCATTTCTGCATCTTCATGCATTTGTTGGGTTCTAATTTGCACCTCTACTGATTTACCTTCTGGCCCCAAAACTACTGTATGAATAGACTGATAACCATTAGGTTTTGGTGTGGCGACATAATCGTCGAATTCATTAGGTAAATGTTTCCAACTGGTGTGAACGATACCGAGTGCGCCATAACAATCTTGCAATTCATCGACAACAACTCTGACGGCTCTTACATCAAAAAGTTGTTCGAAATCGAGTGATTTTTGCTGCATTTTTTTCCAAATACTAAATATATGCTTCGGTCGACCATAAACTTGACCAGCAATATTTAAGTCTTTCAATTGCCCATTTAGATTACTGACAAAATCAACCATATATTTTTCGCGGGCAAGACGTTTTTCGTCTAATTGTTTCGCAATATCTTTATATACAGTGGGATGAAGGTAACGAAAAGAAATATCTTCAAGTTCCCATTTTAATTGCCCAATACCTAATCTATTAGCAAGCGGCGCATAAATATTAGCGGTTTCTTTTGCCGCTAAAACCCGAGTTTCTTCATCGGCATTTTTTACAAGTCGTAAATAGCAAACACGCTCAGCCAGCTTAATAACGACTGCTCTTACATCATCCACCATTGCTACTAACATTTTACGAATGTTATCAACTTGATTTGCAGAAACTTGGTTTGACTGGCCTTGCTGTAGTGCTTTGATTGCTTGCATTTGGCTAACACCATTGCACAAACCGAGTATTTGTTTAGAAAAGTTTTCTTCAATGTATTCCATGGAAATACATTGATATTCATATAAAGGAAGTAAAAAGGCAGCACATAATGAATCACGATCTAAATTCAAGCTGGCAAGAATTTCTACCATTTCTAATGATTTAGTTTGACACTCTTGCTGTTCGACATAGAAGTCACTAACCTGATGCCAAAGCTTTTCAAGTGCTTGATGCTTATGTTCACTAAGTTCTAATGAGCATAACCATTGGTCAAAATTTGTTTCCGACATTTGATGAGATTTACGTACCGAAACCATGAGAAAAACCTACTAAATTTTAGGGAAATAAATGAATGTCTACTTAGTAAACAATACCATAGTCTCAATATGTTTTGTTTGTGAAAACATATCCATTAGGGATATTTTTTCAATACGATAACCCTGTGCTAATAATAGTTCACTATCTTTAGCTAAGGTTGCCGGATCACAACTTACATATAGAACCATTTTAATATTCAAATGAACCAATTGTTGTAAGGCTTGATATGCACCTGCTCGCGCGGGATCGAGTAGAAGTTTTGTATATTTTTTATTTACCCAAACTTCATTTTCCCAATGACTATTTAAATCGGCTTGATAAAATTCACAATTGTTTAAGCCATTATTTAAAGCGTTTTCATGTGCCTTCGCGACCATAAGGTCGACACCTTCAATTCCAACAACCTGCGCGACTTTTTTAGCTATGGGTAAGCTAAAATTTCCTAGACCACAAAATAAATCTAAAACAATATCTTGTTCATTCAAGCTTAGCCATTGAAGTGCTTGAGTTATCATCGCCCTATTCACGAGGTGATTAACTTGAATAAAGTTGTCAGAGCTGAAAGAAATATTAATATTATCATCTAACGCGTATTGCATTAATGCAGATGAAGATTCAGCTAAAGGCGTTATTTCTTTACCGTAATCGAATAAAACGTCACAAGGAAAGTTTTCGCTAAAGGTTTGCCAATAAAATTTGTCTTGCTTAGTTAAGACTTCAAGTTGCCTAACTACAACCGTTACTTTATCAGTAGAAATAACTTCTATATGACCAATAGAATTTTTGCCTGATAGTTTTGGTAGCAACTTTTTAAGTAGTGAAAATATAGGGTTTAATGGCTCAACCAAAACAGGACAATTTTTAATATTAATTAAATGATTACTGCCTCTTTGCCTAAATCCAATAGTTGCTTGTCCCGTTTTATCA
>Ga0233426_10000457_pt1 | contig 43816 bp, 83 predicted proteins | sample SI_118_April2016_6_FD_179875 | JGI IMG/M metagenome (GOLD analysis project Ga0233426, IMG submission 179875) | Seawater microbial communities from Saanich Inlet, British Columbia, Canada - SI_118_April2016_10_MG | ecosystem: Environmental > Aquatic > Marine > Inlet | place: Canada: British... | reverse complement strand
GTTGTTTGTACACACGAACTTTGTATGGATCATCTTGCTTTTCTGTAACCAAGTAAAACTCGTTTACTTGTAAAAAGTTTTTAATTGAAATAAGTTGACCGGGTTTTACACTTGATACAATCATTTTACTTTTTCAATAATTTCGTAATCTTGTTTACGATAACCATCAATGCTTCGTGTAAAGTAACCACCACGTGGTTTTGTTGAGTCTTCTACCCATGCAAACGAACTTTTCTTTGCATATGCTTTAATTTCTGATTCAGTTCCTTCTAGTACCAATTCTGATACTTCTGTATTTCCCCATGTATTGTTGGTAACTAATTGATATTTTTTGTTGCTTTTAAACAATTTCATTTTTCTGCTGTCTTTCTGTTTATTGTAAAACAAGGTTGTTGTCTTCGTGTATTGTTTTTCCTGTTAGATACAAATGAATTGTGTTCACTTCTTCTGGAAATGCTTTAGCAAGTTTCACTCGGTTTTCACCATCTGCGTTTGCAATCAATCTAAATAGATTTGCAGTAAACCATGTTCCCTTGCCATGTAAAATTTCAGTTATATTTTCTTTGTCGTATTCAGTCATTTTGTGTCTATATTAAAGTCTAAACAATATGATACATTGTCGTGACGTTGAAGAAAACTTGCAGGTAATTCATCGGTGATGTCACCGAGAATTGCTTGTTTGATTGCTTGTTTTTTGCTTTCTCCAAATGCCATTAAATAAATTTTCTTGGCAGATAAAATGGTTTTCATTCCCATTGTAATTGCATGACTCGGAACTAAATCAAATCCACCGAATGCAGAAGCTGCATCTCGTTTGGTGACATGGTGTAGTTCTATTTTGCGAGTGATGCTTACACCCGAACTTCCTGGTTCATTGAATCCAATATGTCCATTTCTTCCAATTCCTAAAATCTGAATATCAAGACCACCGAGTTGTTGTATTGCTTTTTCATATCCAACACAATAATCTTTAAGAAACACAGGTTCTACTTTGCTACTTGGAATGAAAATATTTTCTTTGGGAATATCAATATGATCAAACAAATGTTTGTGCATAAAGTGATTGTAAGATTCAGGGTGATTTTCTGATAATCCACAATATTCATCAAGATTAAATGTGTATACATTTTCAAACGAAAGACTTGCTTCTTGATGCAAACGAATCAATTCTTGATACAAAGGAATTGGAGTTGATCCTGTTGCAAGTCCTAGTACCAAGTGTTCGTTGTTTTGTTTTTTTGTTTCAATGGCATCGTAAATTTGAAATGCAACTAACTTTGCGTGATTGTCTATAGTGTCTTGCGATATCATTTTATTATATTATAGAATCACCAAGAACAAGTCAATCTTCTTCATTATTTTCCTCGTTGTTGTAAGTGTCGTATTGATCACATTCAGGATCAAACGGAGGAAACAAATAACTAATTGGTGTACCAGTTTGACCTTTAGCATTTTCAACAACACATTCGTATCTTGGAAGACCTGTATCATCATGCCATAAACCATCTATTTGCATTTGGTTTAAAAATACAGGATCAAATGTTTCAAACATATGAAACTCTACGTATTTTAAACTTCTTGCTTCAATGTCCATTTTAATTTCCTGATATAGTTAATGCTACTAATGCAATAGATGTAAAAATTACTGCTAATGTAAAGTACTCAATGAAGCACGTGTCGTGATTATTCATGCCAATGTAGATTCTAATTTAAAATAATTTGCAACTTGATTTTCCCAATTTTCAAGTCGTTTTGCAGAAAGTGCATAACCGATTCGTTTGTTCCAAAGACCAATTTCCTTGTTTTTAATGAATACTTGGTTGATGTAAATTTTTCCCCCATATTCTTCTTCACCGATAAAACGATGATCGTTAATATTAATATCAAATTTTCTTGTTTCTTTCATTTATGCTACCTTTTCTACGTCGTGTTTTTGAACCAAATTCTTTTGATACTCTGTCAATCGGTTCGTTGATTCTTTTTTATTCATTCCCCAAAATCCCATATTGCGAGCATAATCCTTTACCCTCGCAGACTTATCATAAGTGTACGCAAGATGCTCAAGAACCCAATCTACCCGACCTTTAAGACAACCGGTGCGACTTTGATACATTGCGAGCAAGTTTGTAAGACCACCCTTTTCGGTAAATGCTTTGTCTATTCTACGCAACACCCAACGAAGCAAATTCAATTCCTTCTTGGAAATGCTATGCCAATAATGCCACTCTGGAATATCTTTGATAACATAATTGGCAAGTGCTTTAGTACGTTTGGTTTTTGCATACTTGGTGAAAATTTCTTCTGCAAGAAAAATAGTATCTTTGCACCACTCATGTCCTGCCATAGTAGGTTGTGTGAACCAATCAGATTTTCTAGTTTTTGTAAATTTCATTTTTCTCTCTTTTTTCTTGTTCTCTTTTCTCACTCTCAATACAAGTATCTTACCAAAATTATTATAAAAAGTCAAGTTTTATTTTCAAGTAAATCGTCAATTGCTCCACTTTCTGCGTATTCAAATACTCGTTTCCAAGATGCTTCGTATTCATCCATTCCTTCTAAAGTTCCTGCGTATCCTGCATCTATAATAATCTGACGATATCGCATTTCTTCTTCGTATGCTAAACTATCTGCTTTAAGGTCTTCAAGTTCAGATGCGTATCGTTCTCGTACATCATCGTATTGAGCTCCGAAAACATGATCGTAGTGTTCCTGTGATTGTGAATATGTCATTGATTATCTATATTAAAGATTGCTCTGTAAATTCCTTTTATATGAAATATAATTCTGTTGAGATGCTTGTGTTTGATGTGTTGCCAAATGCATTTTGTATGAAACCGAATTTGGTCAGGACGTGCCACTTAGACTGAAAAACTCCTTTTTTGAATCACCATTTCCCTTATCATCATACAAGTATCTTACCAAATTTCTTATAAAAAGTCAAGTCTTATTTTCATGTTTCGGCATAAAAATCCACTTTTAATTTGAAAGCATTCCAACGAAAATTATCTGCATCGTAATATTCTGATAATAAATGTACGGCAGACAATCTATGAGAACCATCACAGAATCCACCATTGACTATGATTATCGGTGGAAGGTCAAGAAGGGTGTTAGAATTCGTTTGAAGATACAAAGCATACTCAATACACTTATTGGTCAAAGCATCGTTTTGAATGCCTTTACGGACATTTTCAAGCACATTTTGATAATATGGTACAATCTTATAGTAATCTCCTGTAGCATTTGGTGTTTTTTCACCATATATCTGCCCATTATACTTGGCAACAAACCTGAATATCTCATTCTTGGTGAAATACTTTCTATACAGAAACTCCACATTATCAAGGTTGGGAGTTCCTCCCGTAGTTCCTTGTTGCGGAACAGAACTCATTTAATATTTTTTACTCGCAAACTTATCGTAATTTGTATACGGAGGAACATCTCCATTTTCAAGAATTTTTTCATCTTCGTAAGGAGCAACAAGTCTACGATAAATTTCTAACTTGGCATTTTCCAATGCTCCTGTTACATCGTTAAATGTTTGATAACATTTTCCGTTTTGTTCAATGTAGTCGTTGACCAACTGATTGATTGCGTAATTTAGAATACCACAATGCTCAAGTTTATTGGCATCGTACTTTGCTTGATCTGTTTTATCTATGTAAGGCATGATTATTTTTAATTAGGATTTAATAATATGATAATCAACGGATTCTGTCAACTCACAAAAAAAATTGATTTTTTTGTGAACCAAACGCAGTTTTGTATCGTTATATATATTGTTGAGGCACTAATGCTTTAACATCGTAAATTCCACAACAAACAACAATAGAAAGAACTACTACAATGTTAACAGATCAACAATGCTTTAAAATCGTAAGATTCATGGTTTCAGTAATCACATTTGCTATTTCCAGTGGTGCTGTTTATGTATTTGGTATGTAAATAATAAACATTCGGTGGTTAAAACGAAGAAAGTGGTTAAGACTTTCTTCGTTTTTCTTTCATTGTATAAAAATAAAAATATGACAACATTAAGTTTACCACATACATTTGCAATAAGCATACTTTCTCGTCTTCTTCGCAGAAAATCAAAATCAGTAAAATCAGTAAAAACTGCATCTGTGAAAAACTACGAAACCTTCAATGAATATAAAGGTGATGTAATGGATTACGATGGAATGGGGAATTACGGAAGATTTCCTTGTGCGAAGTAGTAATTATTTATGTGAGTTTTAACACCTTTTTATCAGTCTGTATAATAATTACAATAATCGTTGCAACGGTTTGGTATCTTTGGTATTGTGTGTATTGATATGAAAGTTCCACAAAAAATTAATTCTACAACACCAACCGAAATTGACAAAGAAGTTAGTCTCGGCGAATTGCTTGCGATGCGAGGTAAACCGTTCAAAGACTGGAAAGAAGAACGTAAGTATCTGCAAGAAAAATGGGGAAAGCAAGGTCGGCAAATAGACACAAAAAAGGGGATGAACTCCGAATACTCAGCGGACACCCCACAAAAATAAATAGTTTGTAAAAATTAGTTTACATCATTTTTTAGTTTTTCAAGTTCTGCATATCGTTTGTCTATTGCTTTACATTCAAGATAATGCCAGACTATCATCACCGATAGTACAATCAATGGTGAAAGTAAAACAAGATATGGAAATAATGTTTCCATTAGTTTGCTTGCTTGAATCCTACTGATTCAAGAATATCACGAACTCGTTCACGATCAATAGAATCAGCTGCGAACTCTATATCTGTTCTTCGTGCGACTAAATTACACGCATAAACGAAATCAAGATGCGATACATTCTGTAAAGGATAAACTGCTTTGCTACCGAAATAAAAACTTTTGCAGTATTCAATAAATTTGTTGATGTTTTCCATGATGATATTTGATTAAGCATTAAACACTTGCTTGAACCTTCCAGGTCCGAACTTGAAATAGAAAATCAGTTTTTCTCTCTCGGTTAATTTTACTTTTGGTTTTATAGTAGTATTTGTATCTCTCATTATGTTTATATACTACCAAAAATCTTATAAAAAGTCAAGTCTTATTTTATTAAACTTTACCAATGTCTTATTGCATTTGCAATTATAAAGAAACAAGTAATAACATTCAACAAAATAATGAATGTCCGAAGCATTAAACTAACTCTTGCTTGATTCTGAGTTAGAATTGGAATATCAGGTTCATCATCATCTGTTTTACCGACACGATGATCAACGGTTCTTGCCCAAATGAGCCAAAGTCTTTTCACTTACTTCTTTTTCTCGGTTTTCCATTTGCCACCTGCACCTTTGTACATTTTGGCAGCCCAACCATTTGCGTAGGCTGAAGGGTACACATCAAATTTCTTTTTTGCTTGGCCGACCCAATATGACCACTTGCTTGGAGAAGTGGGAACGTTCTTTTCTAAAAATAATTGTAATCTTTCTTCTATTGTTTTCTTTTCCATATCATGATCCTTTGCCTGTTCCACTTTTTTTGCGACTTCGTTTTGTATATGTGCTGACACTAATAGGTTTCTTGCCTTGACCTGAGGATTCTTTTCCTCCACGATCAGCATCATTTTGAGCAGCCCGTTTTCTGCGAGTTGCACTTTCTTTTTCTTTGTCAGACATTTTGCTGGCAGTTGCTTGAGGAACACATTTAGCATATCCTCGTTTGTCACCACTTGTACCACACGGAGGATGTTTTCCATCATCATCTTTTTTACCGATGTTGACCCATTTGCTTTTGAACCAATTACGCAAATCTTCGTTCAGAATTTCACGGATGATTTGTTTTAGTTCCGACTTTTTCATTAAAGATTTCCCCAAATCTCTTTCCAATTATCAACATCTTTTGATAGATACTTTTTTAAATCCTTGTCTAAATCTGAACGAACTTGCTCTGCTCCTCTTGGAGTATGACCCAACGCATCTTGCAAAGCAATAAGTGCAGTATATGCTTTTACGTGCTTTGTATAACCACCTTTTTTTGCTACGAAATGACGTGCTTCTAAATGTTGATTACGATCAGTCATTTGTGCAACCTTTTTTAATTCTGCTTCACGATACGATGCACTTTCGTTTATCGTTGATTCAGATGCAGTACCGGCAAGTGTTACAATGATTTCTGCTTTTTTGCTTGCAGGTGAATCAGCATACTTTTTATCAACATACGCATAATGCTTTTTTAATAGTGCTTGTGCTTCTGCTTTGTTTGATCCTGCTTTGAGCATTGCTTTTAATACTTTTGCTTTGTCGTGTTCTGCAACTACTGCTTCTTCAAGTTCTTGTCTTATGATTTCTTTAAGTTGTTCTTTTTTCATTGTATTATCCTTTTCCCAATAGTAGTGGACAACCGAGGTCGTCAATTTCAAATTCTGTTCCGTTCCAAGTTGCTTCGTGTCCGTTGTTCAATTCAATTCCGACACTTACTTGTTGTGAATTGTCTGCATCGTATGTTCCGACATCTCTGATTTTCACATCAACTGCTTCTTTGTCTTTAGTTTGAACTCCTTTTGGTCCTACCATTACATAGTTTCCACCTGAAAGTGGAAAGTAATGAGCACTTGCACCTTTCTTGTACTTTTTGAGTGCTTTTTCGAGATTTGCTTTCCACTTCTTAGGATTTCTGATAGCTTCATCCATTCGTTTTTCCCAATCAGGATATTCGTTGTGCAAATGCTTTTCAACCAGTTTCATCAACTTTTGATGTGCTTTTAAATACTTTAAAATGTTTTTATCATTGCGTGTATTTTTGTAAAATTGTGTAAGTGCATCTTCAGCAGACTCCATAGAAGCATTTAGTGCTTTTGGTAAACTTGATGGTGTTAATCGTTCTGGACTCGGTTTATTGGGTGCTTTCCATATAACACCACCCTGAGAAGCAGGTCTAATATCGTAATTAGTAAAAACGTGTTTCTGTAGTTTGTCACCCCACAACTTGTAAAACATATTTGATAAACTATCAAGTTTTTTATCTTTCATATTAAAAGAACATACCATAATATAGGCAATTTCTCCACCATAAGCATTGTATAAATCTTCCAAGGTATTGGTGTTTTCTGACAACAACTCGGATAGCTCTGTTCGTATAATTTTTTTTAAGTTTGCTTTGTTCATTATAGTTGATTCTTTTGTTGCACCTTCACCCTTCTTCCACCCTTGCTTGGCACGAAGAGCAAACATTAATTCTGAAAATTGTTCACGATTAAAAGGTTTTTTGCCTTTTAATGCTTCCATTTCTTTTTTAATCTGAGTAATAGTTTTGTCTGCGTGTTCACCCGTTGATTTTACTTCAACGTCATCATCCCATTCTTCTGCGACAATATCACGAATAATATCACTTAGTTTATTGTTGTTCATACCAATAAATATATATGAATATAATTAAATTATCAATCAAAATACACCCTTATAAAAAATGAGTTGCCATCAGGACGAACCTTAATGGCAACTCTGGGAGATGATGGTGATATAAGATATATATATGTATACTATGATTTTATTTCAAAAAAGTCAAAGTTTTTTCACTTTTTTTGCGAATATTCGTCTTCATCTATATCTTTTAGAAAATCTACGATGGTATTTTGAACTTCTTTAAGAACTTTTGCTTTTTCTTCCCACACTTCTTTTGACCAATCTGCGTCATCTACAACTTCACGTAGATTTTGTGCCATACTGGTAATAAAGTCAAGTTCTGCAATAACCTTGTTACGTGCTTTGCATCGTTTAGACATTATGAAACGTATGCGTTTAATTCAAAATTACCACTTTCCATTCCGTATACTTGAAAGTGTAAATGCTTGCGTTGTGGTTTTCCGTTCTTTGTTAATGCGACACTAAATGAATTGCTTTTTCCAACACTTGGTCTTGCTCGTCTGTATTTTCCACCGAATGCAACTTCAGTTGTCCAATTTTCTTCGTCAATTTCAAATCCTTTTTTCTCTGCAACTTTACGTGCAGTTTCAGCTGCTGATGTAAATGACTTGTGATAAAGTTCGTATTGTCCTTCAAGTAACGATTTGAGTTCCTCGCGAATAACTTGTTTTAAATCTGATTTGTTCATTAGAATCCTATCTTGATATACTTGTCATCAAATTCAATCCAGCGGTACTCAGGACCTTTTGTTAAGTTCTCAAATGTTGTAGATTCATGTCTTTTTTGTACCGAAGATACTCTGATTATTACAATGTATCCGTGAATTCCGTCAAAGACTTCTTCTGCTTTTCCTTTGAAAAGTTTTTCCCAATATTTTATACTAAGACGAGGTTTTCTTTCTAATTCATCAAGGTCAACAGTTCCAACCGAACCAGTTCTTGATACTGCCTCGGTGATGCCAAGTTTATCCATTTCTTTTTTGATTTCTTTATCAAGTTTTTTAACTTCTGCCGACTTTGCACCACTTTTTTCTATTGCGTGGATTTTTGCCAAAAGCAAATCACTATACTTTAACCACTTTGATCCTTCTGTGATTTCAGACGATATCAGTTTTTCAAATTGTTCGTTTATGTTCATAACAATAAATATATATGAACTGAATTATATTATCAACAAAATTCTGTCCACTCTTTGATTTATACCCCAACCAAAACCGCAGGAAATCTTTCGTATGGAATATCAAATTCCGATAATTCAGTTTCCATGAAAGTTCTTCCATCCGTTCTTTTATCAAGATTGATATAATAGATTTTTGAGATTAGTTTTGCCACGTTTCCACTCATTTAAGTTTAACTTCAGAGAATAAACTTTTGAATGTTTCCAAGTGACTCCAAAATTTACTCGGTGTTTGTTTCTTATAGTTGGTTTCATTTACATACTCATTGATTAGTTTTGCCATCAAATCACGATGCTCTTCACCAACAGTCCAATTTTGTTTATGCCGAATGTGCCTTGGTAATAATAAAGTTATCGAACATGGGTGAACCAAATGCAAACTCGTTTCAATGTGTCGCAGTTCTTTATATTTAACATAAGAAAGTCTGTGGACATTATTATGACCCCGAGTCCACTCACCACAATATTTTTTTGACTTTTCATATTTAAACAAAAAATTATTTGTATCTATTGGAAATTCAAACTTCGGGTTTTTACGATACAAATACATATCTGAAAAACTATATTTGCCATCATAATAACCTAAAATTATTGAATTACAATTTTCATTAAAATTAGAAACACACTCTTCGTATTCAGAGTCTGTAATCATGAAGATATCATCATCGTCCATTGGAGCATAAATGCTATTTTCATACTTCTGTTTACGATAAATGTGGACTTTTTTAATACAAGTTTGAGACTTCAATATGTCGTATGATATTCTTCTTAATCTTTTTCGTAAAGTGAAAAAATCAATATTAAAAGTTTTATTCCAAAAATTAACAGCAATCTTAAATTTTTCCATCCCATCCGGGCCTCCACCACCACAATGAGTAAATCCACCTTTCAGATAGTGTTTACTGGTTCTAAATATTGCTTCCATCATGTATCCTTGTAATCCATGAATTCTTTCCACTCTTTGATTTCGTAACCAAGAAAATCAAAAAGTTTATTAACATCATCTGTGTAATAATCTTTCAAGTATTCGACTTCCTTGTCTGAAATCTTTTTTATATATTTTCTATTGTTATGTCTTTCGTTTTTAATATCAATACGACTAACTTGCAAAAAATCAAATAATTTATTATATTCAGTTTTACATTCTATATCACTAACCAATCGTTCCTGAGCAACCACGCAGATATTCTCTTTACCAAAGATATTACTATATCTATTTAAAACATTTATATAGCTGTATTTAAATGAATAATAATTTTCGTGATTATATATAATATCCTTGTCAGGATTCCACTCTCCCCAGGCTTTGCTTTTCGGTAAAGCATCTAAAAAATGATTGTAACCAGAGAAGGCACGATGAATTGGATTTCTAACTGAAAAAATAAATTTAGTTTCACCCACTACAATGTACTTTTGCATCTGAGTTAAAACTGTTTCCAAGTAATCACTATAATTTGGTGAAACCTCTCCACACATTTTATCGTGTTCATAAAAATGAGATTTGTACCAATCAATACCCATATAGTGTGTCGACTTGTGATTTTTTTTACTTGAAAAAAAGTTCAGTTCTTTACCATGTGAATCCTTACATAACTCATGTTCAGATTTTGCAATTAGAATTTCAGGATGCTGGTTTAAATTCCAAAATAATGCAGATGATCCACATTTTTGAAAACCGCACACTATAAAATCAGGTAACTTACTCATTGTAATCGATTCCTGTAAATTTTTTGAGTGTTGTATTATGCTCCCTAAAATATTTCTGCATTCTTGCTTTTTCATCTGGATCAAGTAGTTTCATAATATGTGGATCAACTTGACTTTCAAATTTTGAAATGTTATTTAGATTACACTGCATAAAATTGCTTATTTTACTCATTAAAATTTCATCATGTATGTCTGTATCAATAAATAAAATATTTTTTAAAGGAATTCTTAATTCTTGTAAGACCCAATCCACGAGTTTACAATATTCACTGTTTAGCATAAAGGTAGAATTGAAATCAAGTGCACCATGTTCATCAGTAACATTAGAAGCAAACGACTTGCTTGGTTTTTTCCAATTCCAATTGATCGATGCAGGAAAATTATCGCAATAAAACTGATAGTGTTTAAGTGCTCTTATTATTGGATTTTTAAAACAGAAAATTATCTTGGGTCGTTGGAATTCTTTCCAAATTTTAATTTTTTCTGTGAATACGATTTTTAATCTGCTTTTTGTAATTTGAAATAAACTTTTATTTGATAGATCAAATTCAATGGAATCAAACCAGTCGTGGTTTGTAATTTTTGGAAACGAATCTAAATAAAAATGCATATGCTTTTGCCACATCTCGTTTTTAATATAGTTGTTGCCGAAGAATGATAAGTTTGGCCAAGATTGTTGAAAAAATGAAATATTATGTGATTTGCTCAATGCACTTTGCATTTCTTTTACTCCCGAATGCACATTTCCCATGAGTAAGTAAGTTGGTAAACCTTTTTTTCTAGTTAATGAATTCATTCTATTGACACGAATTGAATTGATTATTGTCCGTTTGTTTTCAACGATACTATCAGAATATTGTAATTCGTTGTTGTTGCAATAATTTTTAATATCATGATCATATAAAAACGTTTCGCATTTTTTTCCAGACCAATTCATATCAGTTTCTCCTAAATGAGATACACTCATGTTTTTAATTTGTTTTAGATATTTGAATTGTTCTTTAAATTCCCAATCAACCCACCCCGCCGTGTAAGTTCGTTTACATAATTTAGATGAATCGTACTGATACAACTGAAAATATCCTGCTCCCACAAGAGAATTTTTATCTAAAACACCACACTCCTTTTCAAAATCTGAATAAAATATATAGTTTTTTCGGGAACAAACATAGATTTCTTCTTTCTTGATTTTTAGTTTGTTGATATGTTCAGATAATTCGTCTGGAATTACAATGTCAGAATCTAGCATCAATACCAAATCATTGGATGTTAAATTATATTTTGGAAGTAAAAATTTCTGAATTTGTCGTAATGCGCCTCCTTTATCAAATGTTACTCCGTCTTTGGTTAAATTATGATACTCATTTGCTTGATTCCGATTTCTTTCAGTTCCATTAGTTGGTTCTAAATAAGTTGGGGTGCTTATTTTTAAATCATCTTGTGTTTCTAATAAACTTGCTGTACAAGAAGAAGTTGATTTTCGTGGATCAAGTGGATACAAAACTAATTCTAACCTAGAATCATTTTTACTTTTAATTAAATTTATCGTTTCTAAATCATCTTCTTGAGTAGCAATGAACCATTTGTCAAAAAACTTTAAGTTGCAATCAAGTGAAACTGCTAAAACATTAGAGTAGTTTTTTGATACCGTTATTGCATATATGTTGCGTTGTATGTTTCCCACACATATAAATATAATGATTACCTATTATCTTTAATGTAATGTAAAATAGCGAGCAGAAAAATTAGCAATGTAAACGCAATGCCTACATACCAAATTACTTCATGCCACATTAGCTGTCAATGGTTACACTGAATGTATCACCTTGACTAATTTGCTCAATGACATCCAAACCCTCAGTTACCTTGGCAAAGCACGTATGCCCTCTGTCAAGGTGAGCAGTTGCTTGACGAGTGTGTACAAGAAAGAACTGAGAACCACCTGTGTTGGGTCCTGCGTGTGCCATACTAAGCACTCCTTTGTCGTGGTATTGATTACCACCATGCGTTTCACAATCAATTGTATAACCTGGTCCACCTGATCCTGTTCCGTCTGGACATCCACCTTGAGCAACAAATCCTGGAATAACTCTGTGAAAAGTTAATCCTTCGTAAAATCCTTTGTTTGCTAAATCGGTAAAATTCTTGACCGTTTTAGGTGCATCGTTATCAAAAAACTCAAGTTTCATTGAGCCTGCATTTGTAGTTATTGTTCCTGTTGTCATAATTAAAAGTATTATAGAGTTAATTTGATTTTATTGCAAATCTTTTCTGATATATTTTTCATTTTATCTGCAATTGGTAAATAACTTACATTATCAATACAAGTATTCATTTCATTTAGTTTGTCGGCAATAATTTCACAACACTTTTGTTTAATGTTGTATGCCTCAAATACTTTATTGAGTTTACTTTCGTTGTCATCATAATTTTGAAACATTTCAATAATAGGTTTACGTTCTTGTTCGCAACAACTTTCAAGTAATGTAATAACAGGTAACGTTACTTTACCAGTTTTCAAATCTGTTTTCAATGTTTTGTGAGAATTAGTTTCTGATCCAAATATGTCCATTGCATCATCATACAACTGATATGCAATTCCAAGGTTTTCTGCGAATCGTGTAACATAACCTACTACACTTTCATTCGCATTGCTAAGTTTTGCTCCTAATCTGCAAGCACACGCAAACAACTTACCGGTTTTTCCAAGTAGAATTTGTTCATATTCTTCATATGATGTTTCGTAATTTCGTTGTGCAAACGATTGATTAACTTCACCAATACAAGTTGCTTTCGTTGCTTTAGATACTTCACGACAAACCGTTGTATCTGAAAACGATGATGCGATTTCAAGTGCGTGTGACAACAAAATATCTCCGACAAGAATTGCTTCGTTGGCATCAACAATTCCGTGCAATGTTGCTTGATTTCTGCGAACGGTTGCGTTGTCAATGACATCATCGTGTATTAAAGTTGCAATGTGAATTAACTCAACAATTACACTTGCTTTGATGATATCATGTTTTGTTGAATGATGCTTAATGTTGCAACAACTATGCACAAGCAAAGGTCTTAGTCTTTTGCCTTTGTTACCAACAACAAAGTTAATCATAAATTTCACTCTGTCTTCAAACGAGTCTACTTCATTTACTAAAGCAATTTCAAATTCTTCAAGAAAATCTTCAGTAATATATTGATGTGGTTTCTCTGATATCATGTAAATTATTATACATTAACCTTATGTTAGTTTCAAGGTTTTTAATATTATCAAATGATTTAGCGAAAATAGGATAGTAAACTGATTGCGATGGATTTTCACATTCATCAATTTGAACAGAACCAAAACAAGGTTTCATTGATTTGTTTGTAAAGTCCCACTGTAATTTGCAAGATAATCTGTATTGACCAAATGTTTCATCATGGGACGAAGTATAATCTTGAGCAGTTGTTAAAGTGTTCCAAGTTAAAATGTGCTTACGTTGACTGATTTGTTTTAAATGAACTCCACATAAAATATTGCAATTAGAACTGAACGTCTGAATTCTTGAATCAAGTTCATTGATATAGATTCCAGTATCAATATTGTTTTTGCTTATTGCTTTGGCCAGTTTGTCTGAAAAGTTATAAATCCGTCTGTTTCGTTTTTGAACAAGATTGTTTTGCATCGCAGTCATACCTCCTCCCATGTGACCCACTTCCTTACTCCACTTTTCCATTTTTATTGTCACTGGATTTTCCAAATGGTTATACAAATGATCATGAAAATCATCCGAGGAGTATGTTCCATCTTCTAATTTTTCATTATAGATTTCTTGTTGATAGGTTTCATCTGGTTCAGGATACACAAACAATCTTGAACTCAATATAGTTCTTAATGTTTCACTTATACCTATGTCTAAAATTGAAGTAGTATGCTTGATTTGTTCAATCATGTCATCTTCAAACATCTCCACAAGATTTATTTTTTGTTCTTCACTTAAATTTGAAGTCGTAATATCTACAACTTTATCTACATTTTTTCCACTTTCAACAAACTTTATTATGCTTTCTTTAATTTGTTGCAGATTCATTTTGCTTGATAATTCGAAGTGTGCAATCAGCAGTTCCTTTGATGATTCTATGAAATGTATTTTTGGGTATTGTAATCAAATTGTTTAATGACACAGGCAGTTGATCGTCAAACTGAAATTTCCAATCAGTAAAATGAGTTGCTTCTATAACACGATCTTCTGCATCAAGATGCCATATCAAATCTGTTTCAGGAGTGTCCGCAGAAAATGTGCGAAGGTAAGTATTATCCCAAATTTTTTGTTCTGTATAAGGATTCATTTACCAATAGGTATTCTGATTATCTCCCATGCCGAGTTGTTTTGCATAACGTGGTAAATTGCACGACCAATATCCTGCTTTGGTTCTATCTTTCTTGGTAGAACAATTATGACGATCAGCAAATGCTTTTCGTTTTGTTGGGTCTTTAAACTTTACACTTAATCCTGTGGTATCACCGAATGAAACCTTCTTAATGTTACCTGTGCTTGGGTCTTTTACATAAACATAAAATTTCTTTTTACCACCTCGTTTTGGTTTATTAAGTTCCACATCTTTTCCTTGGTATTCGGATTCGTGAATTTGAAACGGACAATCAAGTGGAACACGCATATCATTGTATTCACCCCAAGTTCCGATGTCTGTGTTTTCAATTAAATGTTGATCAATTTCACTCAACTGAATTTTACCTTGTGCATGAAGAGTTCTTGCTTCTACAAACAAATCAAGGTACGAGTCTGATCCGTAACGAAAAACACCCTCAACCAAAGTAGAGTGGTTCTCAAGATGATACTCAAGATGCTTTGATACTTTAATGTTAGTAAGAAGACTTTTAATTTCTTCTTTGATAATTGATTTTATTTCGGAAATCTTCATGTAAATATATATAAGGTTATTCTGAAAAGTCTAAAGAATAAGTTGAATAATCGGTCTGCACAAACATCGGTTCATTTTTCTTGTTGGTGAATGATCCTTGAATATTAAATTCAAACCACTCAATAGCATCATTAAAATCCCAATGATGTTCTGCTCCAACTAAAGTTTTTAGAATGTGTTCCACCGAATAAATAATAGAACCGTGAATGGAAATTCCAAGAATACACTGATCGTATCCGTTGATCATAATAGCATCTGGATTGCTTTCGGCAACCCATTCGCGAATCGATTGTTCGGGTTTGTTTGTATTTGGTGTAATAATCATGCAGTAATTATACTACCACATAATTTAAATGTCAACTATTATTAAAGGGATTTGCTTTTGTATAATCAACATTATATCCATAATCATCAAGAAATCCAATTATCATTTTGGTAAGTGGAGTACTTTGTTCGTCTGCAAATGGTGTCATCATCGCAGTTGAAAGTGCAGGATGATAAACTCCATTGATGTAACGACTTATACCAAATCCTTCTTCCCAATGAGCAGAAACTCTAGGAGCTAATACTTCGTCTTCAAGTGGTATTCCCACAATGTTTGGATGATTCGGAAAATAATCTCTGTATTGCTCAAGTGCATTATCTCCATAATAATAATACTTAGTTTTATTATCATTTTCATCTATATAACTTTGAATTGGTGCATCTTTAAATTGGTTCATAGAATAATAATTAAGACCAAGAGTATGAGCAATTTCATGCAGTAAAGTGGAAAAATATAAAGTATTTTCATTTTTATCTTTGATATTTTTCATATAAGAAATATTACGAGTATTAATTAAAATTTGACTGTAAGTAGGAAATGTATTTCCGAACTTCCACTCACTCTCGGATTTATCAAATGTCTCAGGAGATGCCATTGCCAAAACATCTTCATACGAAGAATTAAATTCTGTTACTAAATCCAAAAAATAAATTCCAATTTCATGCACATAATTGTTGTCTGGATGTGATGCTATTGTTTCCCATAAATCAAGTGCTTTGTGAATGTCGTTCATATGAAAATCTGTTTCGTAGTCTTCACCTTGGTTTACTTTATACTTAAACATTCTATTCTGTGAATGATAATAATATCCTTCTTTTTCACGATGATCTTCGTGGGAATCGTCAGATTGATGATCATGATCAAGTTTATCGGTGTAATTTAATGAATCTCCATCATATGTGGATACTTTCAATAAAGGAATGTCAACACTACTAACTCCCGGTTTCAAAACAATTATATACATCTTCCCACAAGTTAATGTGCCGAATCCGTCTAAATGCTCAAGTCCTGGTTTACCTATATATGAAACTGGAAATATTCCATTTGACATAAACTGTACAACGCATTGAATTTTATTGGCATGAGGAGATAAATCAAAGTCTGAGCAATCTTTTTCAAATGCTCCGTACAATCCAAGAAAATTTCTGTAACTATATGGGTCCTGATATAATATCATAATACTAATTTGTTCTGCAAATAAATATTACAATAAATATTTATGAGGAACTATTCGGGCAACTTTACGATATATGTAGTAAAATAAGTTGCAGGTGTAGCAAAAATTGCATTGATCATTGCGGATACAATTTCCCAATTACCTCCTGCGAGTCCGCAACTAATTCCATGTGGAAGACCAAGAACACAATCAGGATCATTGTTAAGGTGATTTCGCATCAAATGAAAATTACGATAAAGTGCTTCGTAGTTTACTTCACGACCAAATCCTACACGGTCTTGTGTGTAAAGATTGTAGATTTGACATTTTCGTTTATTCGTTCCGAACTCCTGGTGTGGAAAACTTGAAGTATTTTCAATTTCAATGTCAGCAACACTGAAATCTCCTAAATCATTTTGTCCTGCTTTATTTGCTTCATCATCTGCTTCTTTTGCTTCAGGATATTTTTTTGCAATTTGTTCTGCGATTCCTGCACCCATGACATTTAAAGTGTTGCAACTATGTGCAATAACATTTATTCCGTATGGAAAATCTAATAAATTTCCGTGTATCAACCCGACTTCTTTATTCTTCTTCATCATCCTCTATTTCTACATCTAATATTTTGGATTCTATTTTTTCAAAAATTCTATCACGACATCCTGCAATTTGATTCATTTCTTTGCTATCGTAACCAACATCGTTTTGCATCCAATTTAGACCATAATCTGTTTCTGGATCAATAACATCGTATCTACACGGAATGGTATCTATTTCAAAATACAAACAACACGCAAATCGTAACCAACCTTTGGTGATATGCAATGTATCTTCATTAACAATAAGAGGATACTTGCGTCTAAAACCATGTTTCTGAATACTATCTATTAGCACCTCAAATTCCTCACGGGCAGTTTGATCATACAACTTTTGCGAATGACCATCTCCAAATTCACAAGATTGATGAATACGTAATTTTCTGAACATTTCCCATCCATACTCATTTTCATTAAAGTGTTCTTCAATTGCCAAATATCTCGGAATCAAATCCCAACGATCAAATTGTGTTCCTTTGTTTAAAGATGAAAATTTATTAAATGAAGGAATCATATTATTCGCACGAATAATATCCAATGTTTTTATGTTTCGTATTCTTGTAGTTGCCATAACTATTTGTTCATCTGTTTCTTTTGATATATTCGTAGATGCTTGTTCCCACAAAATATCCGACAATTGCACAAATGATGTAACCCATCATTTTGCTATCAGAACTGTTACCATGCAGAAATCCCAATCCGTAGATTGTAGCACACGCAAATATTGAAACGACTTTATTCACTTACACGCAGAAGCACAACTCCAGTCGTTTGGAGCATCATCTTTTAAATCACACGCAATTTCAATGTTGCTGATATGATGCCAAGCCTCTTCGGCAAACTCTGTGCTTTGTTTAAATGCTTGCGTGAGATTTTGTGTTTCAATAAAATTAACAAGAACTGCGACATCTTCTTGAATACACTCAAGACGGTGGTTCAATGTAGTTTTATATTTTTGTTTTATCATCGTGTCCATAATTACCAAGGTAAATCTGCGTCAGTAAAATCATTCTGACGAATTACTATTTGTGCGTATCTACAAGCATTCACTTGACTAGTTCTTGAGTTTTTATCAAGCAGTTTTTCTTCATCACTTGCATCTTCTGCAATTCCACATCCGTGTTCATAGAAATCAGCAAGTTCTCCTATAAGTTCAAATGCTCGTTTGCGTCCTGCTTCAAATCCATTTGCGTATCCTTTGTCGTACCCACGTTCATGAGAAACGTGTTCTGTAATTTCTTCACTCATATTACTCACTCATCCACACACCGACATCTCGTCCTGTGGTGTTTCTAATTTGTTGTTCTGCTTCTTCAATGATAGCATCCCAATTGTATTGTGTTCCACCGAATTGATCGGTATATGAACTTAGTTTAATTGTTACTTCTTCTTCAGTCTCTGTTTCACTCATTTTATGTATTCTCGTTCTTGTAGGTTTAATTTGAATTCTTGTTCAAACTCTTTTAATGATTTAGCATCTTTTTTTATTTCCGAAATTATTTCTGATAAATTGCCCTTAAATAAACCAAGATCAACATCATAATGAAATTTAATTTTGTCAACCAGATTCCATGTTTTAGTAAACTCTGTGTAAGTTAACAATTTGTTCATACCGTAATATCAATTTTGGTATTCTGCTTTTGAAATTCGTTCCAAGATGCCCACATTTTTTCGTAACGCACCTTATGCAAACCAATAACTCCGATGAGCATATTCATAAGTTCATCTTCGGTAGGTTGTGTTGGAGCATCTCCTACTTTATACAATATCGTTTCAAGTTCGTTGAAGATATCGTGGGTATCTGACATATCTGATTCAAATTGCTCCATTTTCATTATTTTTTACTGCCTCTTTTACTGATTCTTCTACAAGTTCATTGAAACTCATATTTCGTTCGTGTGCGAATTTAAGAAACTTAAAATATTCTTCATCATCAAAATCTAGTTCAACGGTTTCGTATTTGATTTTACGACAACTGAAACCACCATTTTCAGTTTCTTCCCACTTTAATTCGTCACCTGGTTTCCATCCAAGATTCTTCATTAAAACTGGTGGAAGTTCAAAAAACAAATCTTTTGTTTGTTTATCTTCTTGTATATTAACTTCGTATAAATTACTCATCGTGCATATCTTTCGTTACATATTTGTTTTGATCATTAAGTACATCACTTTCATCAATCCATTTGTTTGCGTACTTGAAAAACTTTTCTATTTTCAAAATCTCAAATTGCCATTTTTTATGTTTTGCCATTTCAATTTGAAATGCTAATGCTTGATCAGCATCTTCACACATATAATAATGATAATTGGGAATTGTATTACCTGTAGTCAGATACTTAATCCGATATTCGTGTATCGGAGTTTGACTATACCTTTTCTTGTTCATCGTAAATACTGGTTCCTCAAGTACTAACATCTTTTGTAAGTGATTCTTTTTTAATTACTCTAACTGAAATGTGGTGATCATCTTGTTCTTTCGCGATTTCAAGAGTTACTTTGTCGCACGGATTGTTCGGTGACCAAAATACTTCATTGATAATGTTTAAAATAGAACTTGGATGAAGTCCACCGTGATTAACATTTTCTGAATAAGGATCTTTTGCAACTCGTTCAACAATTTCGTGTATGTTCATTGTGCTTGTAGATCAGATTTAATTTCAGTTAAAACATCTGCAAGCAATTCTGATCTTTCATGTAGAAGTTCGTATTCTGATTTTTCACAATTAAGAATTTCGGAACGACCTTCTTCATTTGCAGTTCTAAGAGCAGTTGTAAGAAAACTATCTGCCTTTTTTTCTTCACGTTCGGCAATATTTTCAAGTTTGCTTACAATGGATAATTGGGTTTCATTCATAATAATCATAATTTTTATATAATATAATTTTAATAATAGTTTGTCAAGGATTATTCGTAATCTCTGAATGCGATTGCGTATGGAAATCTTGGAATTCCGTCAGGAGTCAACTCAAAATATTTAATGGTTGCTTGCTTTCCAATATAATATTCTTTATTTTTAAGAATTTCCGCAAGATATTCGTGAGTTCCTTTAATGTTGCTATTGAAAGTTTGTCCAGTTGCTTCGTTTTTGCAAGTCAAATTCTTTGCAGTTCCGGCACGATTTCCGTCACCCTCTTCAATTCCAATAACAAGATATTCGGCATCGGTGAAATCTTTGCGTTTCAATAAAAGTTTGCTTCGTTTGTTTTCGTAAGGACCATTCACACGAACGATTTGACCTTCATATCCAAACTCCATATAAGTGTCGTAGTATTCGTCAAGTTCTTTCATATCATTAACGATTGCAGTTTTAACAATAACACATGACTTCAATTCAGGAAAATCACATCCAAAGAACCTTGGATGAAAATCATCAGATTCGCCGAGACCACCACATCTTGGAACATCATAAATCCAATACTGAATTTTTTCTTTTGCTTCTGTTAATGCAATCGCAAACTTTTCCTCTTTCTTTGCGAAAGTTTTGTCAGTATCCTTTTCACTACGAACAGGTTTCATTTTACGAACAAGTGAAATGATTTTATTGAAATCATTTTTGTAATCGTGGTTGTAAAGTTCTCCGTCTAAAATTGCGTTTGGATTTTCTGCAAAGAAAGGTTGCAACTCTTCAAGAATATGAACAACTGAATCAATGGGTTTACCTTGACGAGATTTAGCAACAAGTTCACCATCTTGCATATAAACCACACAACGAACTCCATCTAATTTGGGTTGTGAATATAAAGGAAATTCAAGTCCATCTACTCTGTCTTCAAACTTTTGAGCAAGCATTGGAGTATACAAAGTAATTTTATGAACATCATCAATGTTTTCTACATATCCTTTATCAAGATACTTGGTGTACTTTGCCGATGCTTCTGCTAATGCTTGTTGCTCAGGAGAAGTTTCGTTGCTACGACCTTCGTTTTTGGTGGTAGTGATGGTAGGTTTATTGATAACAATTTTACCATCAATTAATCCTTGTTCTGTCCAAAAAGAATTGTTTTTGACTTTGACCGTCCATTGACGAATCTTTCCTTTAGTATCTACTTTGTATAATGTTTTTAATTCACTCATATTTTTTCTCTTAACTCAATTTCGTTATGTTATAACTTTACCATCATTCTTATAAAAAGTCAAGTTAATTCTTGATTTTTTGCTTTTGTTTTTGTGGTGGTTTTGTTTTAAAATTACTTGTTCCTACGTTCTTGTAATGCACTTGATATCCATCATGCCAAATTGAAATCTGATCTCCTTGTTTAAGTTCAATCGTTAAATTACGAAGAATCTGATGAAAATTACTTGTTTTCTTGCGTGACATTTATTATATCCGTTTCCCAATATCTGCACGGAAGATATCCCAAGTCAGATTGTTTCCATTTGTCAATTACTTCACGTGGATATCCATTTTCAATTAACCATTCGGTAACATCCTTACCTTCAAGTTCGTTTGGTAGCATCTTTGGAAATCCATATTTCCATCCTCCATCGGGATCAATCATTGTTACTTTTTTCATTTCCCAATTAAATCAATTTAATAATAACAATGCAAGCATTAATTGGTTGCGAGTTGCTTTAACTTATCTATCGTAGAATACGGAAGACTGAAAGCATTCAAAGAATAAAATGAATTCTTTTGACGTTCTGATTGACCAATTGAATCAAAAACAAATTCGTTGGGATCATCAGACTCACTCATACGAAAACCCACCTTTGCAGTACAAATGTTGTATTGTGCAACTACCGCATTTTCATTATTTTCAATTCTGTCCAAATCAATTTCAAGAAGATGCAAATCTTCAACTACTCTGTAACCTTCACGAACTACATAGTTGGCAGCTGCTTGTCTGCTTTTGAAAATAGGAGAAGTAACGTGTGTTCGTGTTCCCCAAAATTGAACTGCATATGCTTTACGAGTTTTTACTAATTCAAATGTCATTTTTTCTTGTTCTTGTTTCTCTCTTTCAATACAGATATACTACCAAAATTATTATAAAAAGTCAAGTCTTATTTGCTTCATATTAATCATTGACCACAAGCAATACCTCATCACCACCATTTTGCTTGTATATGTAGCATTCAACATCTCCGTATTCAATGTCATCAATAGATTCTTCTTCTGCTCCTCCAACCATTTCACGAACAATTTTATGCGAGTAAAAAGGATTTTTGTTGCCAATGTCATTGGTAGCAATCCAATTTGGAAAGAAACCCGGTGGCAATCCAATAGCAGACGCATCTACGATCAGATGATTAGGATTGCCATCAAATACTTGATGCTTATCTACATTGTAATCGTAAAGTGTCATATCATTAAACGTTTTCCCACGCATCATTGTTACCAAGTTCAACACCAAGATCATATTGCAATCTTTTTAGATAGTTCCTCAAATTAGCAATTCGTTCAGCATTTTCTTCATCTGAAAGATCAAAGTAATTTTCTTGCAATCTTGGTATCGTTTCATTGCGAATCAAATTGATGCTTTCTTGAATATCATAGGCCTTTTGAGTTGCCTTCGTTCCGTTGTAGTTTGTTAGTTTCATAATTAAGCTGCTTGAGCAAGTTCTTGGTTATAGATGTAAGGTTTGTCGTAATTGCCGACTTCAATGTCAAGATAATGAGAGCAATGAAAATAGTCGGTCATAATATCCGTATCATTAAAATATCTTTCACCTTTCATTTCCACGATAAGTTCATTTAGAAAGTTTGCAACTTCTGAGGAATAACTGCTATCCACGAAATGATTGTTTACTGAAATAGAAGTAGGTTTTTCGGTGCGTAAATTCCATTGTTCGGTTCTTCCAGTTTCAACTTTATTGGTATAATTTTCCCAATAATTTCCGAGAATATCCAAATCACCACTTTTTAATCTAACAACGATAGTGCTATGATTATGAATTCCAATAGTTCCCTTAACGTTATACTTTTTAAGAACCTTCTTGATTCCTACTGCGAGTTCTTTTTTGTCTTCTTGTGTTATATATGCCATTTTAAGTTGTTCTTTCTATTAAGAGTTAAAAGAAATAACACGAAGCAACTCACCCGAGTTGATGTCTTCTTCTGCGTGAAGTTCCTTACTTCCATCAGAAAGTAGTTCCACGAAGTAATAAGGTTGCTTACCACCGGTCACCCAAGACTCAGTTTCAACCTTAGTAATGATGGCATCACGACCATCAACGTTAATATTATCACCGACATTATATTCTGCAATCAACATATTTTTCTCTCCTTTTTTTGTTTTTTTCTTGTTCTCTTTTCTCACTCTCAATACAAGTATACTACCAAAATTATTATAAAAAGTCAAGCATTATTTTGCGAAATCGTGCTTTTATTTGCTTTTATTTTGGTTCTTAATTTGTTTAATTCTTTGAGATTTCCTGTGATGATAATCAACTGAATATCTGCTTTATCGTAATAATTGCAGGACATTGCAGTTGCGAACTTTTCAATAGAATCGTGTATAATTTTCTTTAAATTACGAATGCGTTGTCTTGCTTGAGTTTTATTCATTTACTCATCTGATGAATCATCATCGTCATCATAATCAGGATAAAGTGCTTCATATTCACCTTCAAGATAAAATAATTCATGAGAAATTGCATTTTCGGAAACATCATCTGCTGATACTCTTAAAAAACTTCTCACTGTTTTTTTGCCAATGTTGGTAAAACGAAAGTTGTTGGTTTTTGCATAATCAGTTATTTCAGTTTCTGTTGCACTTTCCATTAAAACTTCTGAGTCACCTTCTTTGAAGTTTCTACCGGTCCATTGAATTAGTTTGAATGTTCTCATATTTTTATTTAGTTGGTAACACGAATCGGAATTGCTTCCAAGTTAGCAGTTGTTATTGATTTGAAATATCCACCCACAAGATGTGTTGGAACTTGATTAAAATTTAATTTATTGTCTTGAGCATACTTGACTATTTCAAGCAAAGTGCCTCTAATAACAAATTTGTTGTTATCTGCGTTAATAGTTTTTCCAAATAAGTTGGATAATTTCATATTTTGTTTTCTCTCTTTGTTGTTAATAAAATGTTAAAGAATTGCTTCACCATAATAAGTCAAGCATTATATTCACGAATATCAATCAAATCTTTGATGTATTCTATTGTCATTAAGTCGTTCATTCCTCGTCCACCATCTCCATTTTCAAGTTCATTCAGAATGCCTTCTAACTTCTCGGTGGAATAATATTTGAGTTTTGCTATTTCCATTATTTTATTGTTTTATATTTTCGTTGACCACCGTAAAAGTATTCGGTCTGAATAGTGGTGAAATTCATATCATCGGCAATCCTAAGAGCAAGTGCTTCTGCATCTTTGCGAGTATAACCAAACAAAGCATTATCATTTGCGTCATACAATAGTTCTTTGTTTTCGTTCATAAGAACCCAAGTTGATGAACCGGTTTGTGTAAAATGTTTAATTGTAATATTTACTTCATCTTCTCTCATCATCATACAAGTATCTTACCAAAATTATTATAAAAAGTCAAGCACTAAATTCTTCAATGTTCTTTAATGCAAGGATTTTTTCCAACTTGTTTCCGTCAGGTTCTGTATTCAATTTCAGTATCCAATCGTTGTTTTCGGTGGAAATCCTGACAAAAGATACTTCATAATACTCTTGAACGAATCCAAGTGAGTCTGCTTCTAAAATATTGAATATCTTGGAATACGAACCATGATACTGATTGTTGTGTTTACCACCTACTGATTTGTGATTCTTGATTAAAAACTTCATACGTGATTCAGAATCCAATCTACAATGTCGTAATTGCTACGATATGCTTCAGCACTATTGTGTCGTTTAATGTACCCATTTGCTCCTTGTATCGTTAGCATAGTAGCAGAACGAGTTGCACCATCAATGCAGTATCTACCGGTGCGTGTGCTTGACGTGTGATAACTACTGCGAATGTTGGCAGTATATCCATCAATAAACTCGTTGATGATGTTCGCAAGAGTTTTAAGTCTTGGACATCTCACCGTTTTGTTGGAATTCCATTTTTGGGAATATGCAGATTTTAATTTCTCTAATACTACTTCTCTCTCAAGCATACCTATAGTAAACCATAGATATTATAAAAAGTCAAGCAATAAATGCAGTTTTCTGATTATTCTCTTCTGTTATTTCCACCGATTTTGCAAATCCACGCATCACGCAATGTGGTTGAGATTTCTGAGTATGAGACTCAATTGGCACATCAATCTTCAAATGATTCACAGGTATACAAGCATTCTTCCAATGCACCGTTAAAACATTGCGACCTTGTTTGTGACTTTCAGGTTTGTTGTAGTGAAAAAAGAATCTTTTAGGTTTGTTTTCCATCAATCGGAAACTTTCGTTTAAGTTGGTCATCAAGAAGACGTTTAATTTTAACAAGGTCTTCGTGCTTGAGCATTCTGTCTAAAGAATCTCCGTGTGGATTATTTACGACTTTAAGTGCGTTTACTACTTCAGTATATAGATTCATTATTATTACAATAAAACGTGTAATGCGTTTTGTCAAACCAAGTTTACCACCACTTCAAATTTGTGGTTTTGATAAATTGCAGATGACCGTCTTTTGATTCCATATTGACATCAAACGATCTAGGAGTATTACTACCAATCAAACCTTTGCTTCCTTTTAATCCAGTTGGTCCACTTAAACCAGGTGTCCCTTTACTTCCACGAACACCTGGTATTCCAAATAAACCTTTTTGACCGGTTGCACCTGTTTGACCTTTTACTCCAGTTGAACCTGCGTATCCTGAGTGACCATTCGATCCAGTTTCACCCCGTGCACCTTTATTGCCCCCAGACCCTTCTATGCCAAGTTCTCCAGATGAACCCGTTGTTCCTGTTGCTCCCGTTGTTCCATTTGCTCCGTCTATACCATTCTCAGCATTTAATCCAGGATCACCGTCTTCACCTACATCACCTCGTAAATATACATTTCCAGGAGCACCTGAATCTCCACGACCACCTTGTTCTCCCCGAGCACCTACATCTCCAAGTTCACCCTTTATATTAGACTGCACACCTTTGCTTCCAACCTCACCTTTTACTCCTATATCACCACTCACACCTTGTAGACCAAGATCACCAGTCTCTCCATCTAATCCCACATCACCTTTTATATCATGGGTACTTTTTTGTGCAATATAATCACCAAAATGTGTAAATGGTGATTTTACTAATTCGTTGGTTGATTTTGATATCAAAATAAATTCAGATTCTGAATTTATTGTTTGAGCATATTCGAGTTTTGAAATTTCTTTTAATTTAATCATATCTCATTTACATCGAGTATATTGTTATCAGTTGGTTGAAAAATTTGATCACTTAAAAAACTATAATCAATATTATTTTCGTCCGAGAATTTTTTCAATTCGTCTTCTCGTTGATCAATCGGATTAGTTTCATCTATTACAAAATTAAGATTTGATAATGTACTGGGTGAAAATGTAGTATCACCTGAAAATTGTGGTAGATTCGCAGGCTCTTCCGATTGACCGAGTTCGGGAGCAAAGTTTCCGGAATGTAAATTTGGTGGTAAGTCACCAAGTTGATCGCGGTGGTTTTGTATATGACTCATACTTTTATTTGCAGGATTATCAAACGCAAGATTAGAATATACCCTAAAGTCCGAAACTTGTACATTATTTGATTTTACCCCGATTGCATGAAGACGATCTGCATCAGGTATTTCATTAAAGTTATAGTTGCGACCCGGACTCATTCCTTTGTATTCAGGTTTACGGGCAGCGACTCTATCTATATTTAAGTTTGCGTATAACACATCTTCGTATTTGAACTGCTTTGTAGTTGCGATGTTTTTATTAAAAGCAATCATTGCTTTATTTGAGTCAATAGATACAGTTACATATACCCACTTTCCAATGGGAATACTTGTTTTTATTCCATTATACCAATATGTTTTAAATGAACTTGCTTTCCAGTCTATAAATTTTTGCATAACAACAAGATCAACTTCACTGTTATTTTTAGGATATATCGATGCTTCAAGTTGGTTAGATGACATATTATTCATTAATCTGAGTAAAATATCATTTCCATCACTTGACACAAAAGTTGGATAGTTATTTTGATAATAATAAAATCCATCGTGTCTAGTTGCATTGTTAACCTTAATCCAAAATGATACAGTGTACTTAGATCCTGTGTGTGATATATTTTTTCGGTCTAATTCACAATGTTGGTATCCTGTGTACCCCCATCTGGAATTATTGGGACCCCAATTGTTATTAAACGCATTACCAAATGATCTCTTTGGAGTTCTATTTGTAAATTCTGGAGCACCTGATTGTAATGATATACCATTTTTAAGAAATTTATCGTTTACTCTGTAAGTGCCATTCCATGCCCAAGGAGACCACAACCTTTTTGATTTTAAGCAAACATTTCTTGCAGTGGGATGAAAGTAATTTAAATCTAAATATGTATGAATTTTATCTTTTTCAGTTGGTGTAGTGGGTTCATACCAACCGAATTTATTTGTGTTTCCAATTTTTACGGCACTTGCATACTTGCGTGAACCATTTTCAACATGACTTACTTTATGAACACGTGTGAAATCTGCAATTTTATATGTCATCTTATTTGTATGTTAGCACTAATATAGATCCCTGCCAAGATAACGTAACTGCACGGGCAAGGCCTCGTTCACCCTTTTGACCAGATGAACCTCTTAATCCTGTTCGTCCTGTTTCACCTCTTAATCCAGATGATCCAGTTGTACCTTGGTCTCCACGAATTCCTTTTTGACCTTTTTGTCCAGAAGTTCCCGCTGGACCAGCAGAACCAAGTTGGCCACGTGGTCCAATGCTACCACGATCACCTTTTAGTCCGTTTGTTCCTTTTGGTCCAACTGCACCAGGATCACCTTTTTGGCCTTTGTCACCAACAACACCCGGTTGTCCCCGTGTACCAGGTAATCCATTTTTTCCAGGAATTCCCTGTTTACCAGTTGATCCTTTATCTCCCTTCAAAGAAGCACCACGTGCACCAAGCTCTCCACGTAAACCAACTGCTCCTTGAGGTCCAGTTTCTCCTTTTTGTCCAGGAGCTCCGTTTTGACCAGTTTCACCTTGTTCTCCTTGTTCACCTGAAAATCCACGCACTCCTTGAGGTCCAATATCACCCTTTTGACCCGTGCTTCCTTTTTGACCTTTTACTCCTGACAGATTTTGGTTTACAGTATCAACAAGTTGCCACAAAGCAGCTTTACAAGTTTTGCCTCCTGGTCCGGAATCGTTTCCAGTTGTTGTAGATTTATCTACAATCACAAACTCGTCATCCATATCAATTGAACTAACTACGTCTAAATCGCTTATTTTTCGTACACTCATATCGTAGTATAAATATAAACGTATATAATTATTTAGTTATAAAAGAGATGTACCCCAAACCATAAGGAAAGGGGTACAAAACTAAAGCCCGATTTCTCGGACATATTCTAGGTGTTACCTAGAGTTTTACTCTTTGTCACCTGCGATCAACGCAAGAACAACAAGAAGAGTAATTAAACCAGCAAGGCTTGCACCTTCGCCAACGAATCCGTCTACGATACCCTGAAGGTTACCGATTACGTCGAATCCAACTTTATCACCGAGGACGATTTGACCTGCTACTCCGAGTCCTACAACTCCGAGGAATATACCTGTCAAGCCCTTAACGAATCCATTTACTTTTTCGAATATTGCTTTCATTTTGCTATTTCCTTATTTTAATCTATGTTCTTTATTTCAAGAACGTGCCTTCTGAATTGAAGGACTTTTTATAATTATAATAAATATTATACTTTATTACAATTAAAGGGTTTTTATAAAAATTGTTAGATTAAACTATTTTCTTTTCTATATGTGAAAAACACGTATAATGATCATTATCGTGTATTGCGTTAATATTGTCCGCCACAAACACCAAAGCACTTTTTTCCCAAAATAGTGTGCAATCTATCGTTGCTGATGTTTGATTATTTCTTTTTATTTTCACAAGCATTAAATATATGCAAAATAAAAGAGTGTGTCAACTATTATTTTTTCTTATACGTTTTTTGTTTTTTACGTTCTGACCGTTCGTGTATAAGCATAATTGGATAAGTAATTGGTAGCAATGCATATGCAACTGCCCAAGTAAATTTATCCCATATTTTTTCTAACACATTATATAAATATTATTAATGTTAGTTTTTATAATCTGTTAAATCAAAATTGTTTATTTTCACAATCCGTTTTTGTTTATCATTGGTGATGTTAACCAATCCAGGTGTCTTGGTTATTTTGACATGATTTATTTGACACATTGTAATTTTATGGTTTTTACCACCTTCTTTGCTTAATGCCAATAATATATTGCCAATGATATTAATTTCAGATGTATCAAGAATACCATCACCTAAATAAAAACCATGACTTGAACTTCTATTTGTTAAATGAAACCAAGTTGCGGTTGGATGTGATTCTTTATATTCAGTTACCAAGTCACTGTTTTCTTGAGCATTTGAACCAAACACAACTGAATGTGTGTTAATTAGAAACTGTTTCACATTTGCTTAAATTGCGAACAAGTTGCTCTCGTTGCAGTTTTCTACGAATACTAGTTTGAGCAATTCTGTTGTGATACTTAACATTATAGTTTTTGAATCCCGTTTTAAGTATTGTATGTGAACGTGTACCCATATATTTTTTAACTAATTCCAAATAAATAAACGCAAACATTCTGCCGTGAGTTGTATAATTCTTTTTAAAGTAAACCACATGAGATAATCTATCTACAATGATATGAGTTAATTCGTGCAAAATAATAGGAACATTACAAAATTGAGGTGGAAACGACAAAAAGTCTGTTCCCAACGCATATGCCATATTTTGACGAGAACTCGTATTTTCTACTTTTAGTTCAGTATCTGAAAACAAACGACCAAATTTTTTGCGAAACCAAGTATCATTCACCACTTCGGCAATTTTTAAAATTACATCATCAAACTCAAGATAGTCTGCATCACAACTTGGAAGTAAATTATACTCACCATCATACAATTTGCTTTGCTGAGAATCACGTGATCCGTTGTCGTAACGGTTTTTAAGCATTGACCATGTACTATGTGATTTACTCCAAACGCAGCTATCGTATTTACTTTTATTAAAATGCAGTATAATACCCTTTCTGTAACTCTCAATTACAACTTTGGGTTTTTGTTTTTCTCTCATTATTCTTATACAATAGCAAATTTTGTATAAAAAGTCAAGTCAATAAACCTTCGCATATACCGATGCTTCAAACATTTCCGACAAACCTAACGAATGAGCATATCCGTAAATTCCGGTGACAATCAAATCTTTTTCTTTGTCATTTTTAATAGCAGATGCAATTTGAAGTGCTTGTAATTTGGATGTAAGATAATCCAATACAACGGCATTACTTTTAAATCCCTTTGCATCTAATTCGCTTTCAAGTGCCGAAATACTTGGCGTTGAACTAAATACTTGACCATAAAATTTGTTTATTTCCGACAATATTTTATATTTCTTCATTGACTTTATTTTATTATTGTCGTAAATATCACGATTTGCAAGTGATTTTATTATATGTTTTGTTGCACCAAATCCACATTTTCCGTTGTTTGCGAATTTACCTTTTAATTCCACTTGAACACTTTGACCCACACCAAATGTTCGTATTTGCATATTAAGTCCAGCAACAGTTTCTATCACCACGTCCTTTGATGAAAATGGTGATTTTTGTGATTTAATTGATTTGAATTTAAAAGCATGATGTTGTTTATCAATATTGTAAACTGAGTAATTAACTGACGCACCCGTTTTTTTCAAAGAAACGCCCACAATTTCAGTTTTTTTGAAACCATTTAATAATACTTTGTTGAGTGATACAATATCGTTGGTTGCAGGTAAATCACCTTTGTTGCTGATCCATACATCAGATGGATTCCATTTGTCGTTACTTATTCTGATATTAAGTTTGTTTAAAGGTTTCAAATGCTCTTGAAATTTTTTGTAAATGGAATTCATAAACACCGAGTCACGATGAAAATGATGTGATCGTGTAAGTTTATTTCCTATTTTGGTTTTGATCTTTTCAGCAGTTAGTATCACCGAGTTTAACCACTTTTCATCAGTTTTTAACCAATCCAAAACTTTTTTTATTTCTTGTTTGGTGTTGGAACTTCCTAAATCAAGTACTTTATCAACTGCATTTATTGTTATTTCTTCATCTAAATTGAATTCACCGAGATGAACCAACGAAGCAAGTGCTATACAAACTGCACTTTCTGATAGTTTTGTAATTTCTGCCCCGGCACCTGATCCAGTTCCTTTTGAATAAGGTAATTTATCTATTTGAGTGAAACGATAACCGATATTCGTTTTAGAATCAACAAATACATTATTAGCATTTGCTTTCATAAAATTAACTATTTTATTTTCGTTTTTGGTAGCAGTTAACTTTTTTAATTGTTGTAGTTTTTGAGAATTATAAAATTTTACCGAAGGACCACCATCTATTTTAATTGATGATCCTGATTCTATATCACAAATTAATCTGTGAATATACGAAAACTCATTTTTTTCTACATCGGTATATTGAAACGCACCCATTAATTTCGTTTCCACTCATCACCGTCACTACCGTGATGATCATCATCGTCACCATAATCATCTTCAAGTTCGTTCAGCAAATCATAATCCATGTTAGAATACTTATCAAGAACTTTACTTTCATCCGCAGTAAAATGGTTTAAGTCGTGTAAATACAAATGACCATCAAACGTAGGGTAACTTTCTCTGAATTGTTTTTCAAATTTCATAAATTCTTCTATCGTTAATGTATCATATGGAAAGTCAACACAGGCTTCTATTTCTTCTCCTAATTGACCACCAACTGAACCATTAAATTTTTCAACAAACTTAATCATTTCATCAACACGAGCATCAATTTCATCATCGGTGATACCCACAAATCCATATTCGTTGCCTCGGATTGTAATTCCGTGTTTTACATCAAGGTGTTCGTCCATTGTATATAAATATAGACGAACAGGTAAAACTAACAAATTTGACTACTCAGTTGCAACAATATCATTCAGAAAATAAAGAAAATTTATATTATTTTCTTTAGCAAGTTTTTTGGCAATTCTAAGTGCCTTATGTTTACTTTCAATTTCTTCCACAAGATTACCGAATGCAAAAATCTGCATCCACTTGGGGAAGTTCTCGTTTTTTACTATTTTTATCATCTCTCTTTGTTTTAGGTTATATTACAGGTAAAAAATCCTATTCCACTCCAGTTCACCAATTATACAATAAATTAAATTGAGTGTAAGCAAACATCCATACAGAATACTTGCCAAATATAAAAGGTTCTTTAGAAAATTAATCAGCATCGATTTGTGCTTTCATTGCATCAATCGCATCTTCACGATCAAGTTCCGAAAATGTTCCAAATCCTTTACACCACGCACACCATGCAAATGCAGATGAAGAACCCTCATCATAATATGAATGAATAACATGACCATTATATTCTAGTTTTTCTTCGTCAGAGACTGCATTTTCTTCGTCAAGATCGATTCCAGATTCCGATGCACATTCTTGTAAATGTTTATTGAAACTCATAATATTATATTGTTGTGGGTGATAGTGAAGTTGTAATGTCTCTTTGCAAAGACTTCAAGTCGTGTATGATATCATCAAGCACTTCTTCTGCTGATTGAATGCAGTAACCTTCTTTTCCGGCAAACTTCTTTGCTTCCCATCCATGAAACTTACTTGTGTTAATGGAATCTTTGGGATCAGCATAACGAATATTTTCGTTAACGATTTCTTTGATTTTGTTTCTAATTTCTGCTTCTCTCATAATTTTTTGTTTCTATTCTCTCACTTTCAATACAGTGATCCTATCACAATTATTATAAAAAGTCAACCTAAAAATCATTACTTGCTGAAATTCTTGATCATTCTATTTAAATTTCTCAATTCATTCAATAAAAACTCAGCACCATCATAATTTCCAACTGACCTCATTTCCTTGATATCACTTTTTACTTCAATTCTTCTTGCAATCTTTTCCGCAAGAATATCATTCTTATTTACTTCACTCATATTTTTATTTTTAACGTTGTTAAAACTCACTCTCAATACAAGTATCTTACCAAGAATATTATAAAAAGTCAAGCATTATTTTTGCTTTACAAGTGATTTTATTGTGTGTAAATCCAATTTTCCTGTGGCAAGCACAGGTATTTCATTTACGATTTGGTGTTTTTTGGGAACGAATAAATTACCAAGTTGCTTGGATAGTTCACTTCTTAAGTTGGTAAAGTTAATATTCTCGGTGGTGATTAAATACAATTCTTCACCTTTGCGATCATGTGGAATTCCAACAATTACCAACTTTATTTGATCATCGTGTTGCCAATCAAGAATTTTAATTGCTTCTGCTTCAATTGTTTCGTGTGGAATCATTTCTCCACCAATTTTGGAAAATCTTGATAATCTTCCTTCAATAAAAAGAAATCCATCTGAATCAAGTTTACCTATATCACCTGTAACAAACCAACCATTTTCAAATGCTGACTTGGTTTTGGAACTATCCATGATATACTCGGTGAATATATTATCACCTTGAAAGCATAATAATCCAGATTGTGTTCTTGATAAATCTACCTTGGTTTCAGGATGAATTGTTTTCACTTTTATAGATGGTAACATCCTACCAACTGATCCGTGTTTGATTCCATTGGTTGTTGTATTCAATGAAATCACAGGTGATGTCTCGGTAAGACCATAACCTTCAAGATACTTGCAATCTGCAATAGTTTCCCATTGTTTAATAAAATCTATGTTGCTTTTTTCTGCACCTGCAACGACATATTGCAAACTTTTGAATTTGTTGCTTGATCCCTTTTTAAGATATCCACGCAAAAAGGTGGGAGTTCCTAGAAGTATGCTTACTTGCTCTGCTTGAATGGCTGCAATGGTTTTGTTTATTTCCAAGGGACTTGGTATTGTAACAATCGGAATGCCCTTGATCAACGGTAACCACATTGTAACGGTGAATCCAAAACTATGAAACAGTGGTAGATTTGCAAGCAGTTTACTATTTTTTGGAAACTTCTGAATTTCACAAATTCCGTGGACATTACTGAGAATGTTTTCGTGTGATAATGATACTCCCTTTGGACTACCACTACTTCCACTTGTAAATAAAACTGCAAATTCTTTTGTTGTGGAATTTGGTAATATATTCAATATTCGTTTGGAAATTGTTTTGGGAATTGAATGCAGAATATAGTTCTTGATTAATTTACATTTATCAGATTTGTATGCTTTTAATTGTGTATCACAATCAATTGTATCAGACTCAGGAAATGGATATTCGGGAAACTTTGTACGCATTGCAGAAACTGTTAATACCAACTTGATTCCCGATTTTGCTAAACAATGTCTTGCAACATCATTTGTAACTGAGAAGTTTAAATTTACAGGTATTTTACCTGCAAGCAAAACTGCAACATTGGCAATTACACCAACCGCACAACTTGGAATTACAACACCAACTCTATCTGAATTTGTAGATTTAGCAATATCTTTTGACAACGCAGTTGCCATTATCAAAATTTGCTTTTTAGTTATATGAATTGGTTTATCAAGACTATAATCTGTAACACATACATTTGAAGAATTTGTGCGAAGTGAGTTGTATAACTCAAACACTAAGTTATTCATGAATTAGATTTTCGTTGAATTCCTTTTTTACCGATTTCGTATCCTGCATTTTCAATGGCAGTTTTTATTTCGGCATCAGATAATGTTTTGTTTTTTAATAGCATTATATGAGTGTATGATGTTTGAACATCAAGTGTGACGGTCTTAACCTTCTTGGTCTTTGATAAATGCTTTGTTATGCCTATTGCACACGAAGGACACACAAGACCTTTTACGTGTACAGAGATGGTGCTTCCAAGCAATAGCAAAGGAAACATCATCAATACGCATACAAAATTAAATAAACGCATTACGCAAGAATCTTGTTTATAATCTTACCATCATGTGCAACCTTGAACGGTCTTCCACTTGGTGAATAATGAATTTCTTCAAGTTTAAGACCAAGAGCATGAGCAATTGTTGCATTAAGGTCTTCCACCGAAGCACCTTCTTCTTCAACATAATGTGCTCGTTTATCACTTACTCCATAAACGGTTCCACCTTTAATTCCACCTCCAGCAAGAAATGCACTAAAAGCAGTAGGATGATGATCACGACCAATACGACCTGCTTTTACTTCAGGACTTCTTCCAAACTCACTTGCAACTACAACCATTGTATTGCTTAATTTACCGGTTCGTTCAAGGTCTTTTAATAATGCTGATAATCCACGATCAAGTGTTGCACCTTTGTTTTCCATATTTCCGAATACATCATTGTGCATATCCCAACCACCAAGTTGAACTTCAACAAAACGAACACCGGTATCTACCAATCTTCGTGCAAGCAAACATCCTTGGCCAAAGTTATCATCTCCGTACATATCACGTGTTTCTTGAGTTTCTTTTGTTAAATCAAATGCTTCCAAATCTTTACTGCTCATTAATTTTACTGCATCGTTATACAAATCTGTATAAGCACGAACTTGCTTTTGTGAATATTCACCAAGAAACATTTTGTTGAATTCTTGTGCAGTTTTTAAACGACCGTCATACATAGTTTCATCAAGATACTTTGCAGCTTTTGAGTTCTGAATTCCACTTGAAGGATTGCCCAACGGAAGAGGACCATGTTTGCTTTCAAGAAATCCCGCACCAAGCACATCACTTCCTCCATTGATGCGAACTTGTGCTGGTAAAGTTTTATTTAATTTACCTGACAACCGACTTACCCAACTTCCTAACGTAGGATGTTTGATTGTTCCTCTTCGTTGATATGAAGTATGAAGCAAATAATTTGCTTGTTGATGTGCTCCTTGATTACTTGTCAAACTACGAATCAAAGATGCGTTGTGCATTTGCTTTGCAGTTTCTGGTAACCAATGACCAATTTGAATTCCGTCTGCACTTGTAGCAATTGCATTGGTTTCACCCATTACATCTGCGTTTTCTGGTTTCGGGTCAAATGTATCAATGTGAGTCATTCCACCTGACATATACAAAAATATGACGTGTCGTGCAGATGCAGGTTTGCCAGGTATTTCGTATGCAGTTAAATCACCTGCTCCCATGATGGCACTTACTCCAAGACAAGTCTTGGCCATTCCTTTAATAAATTTTCTTCTTGATAATTCGTCTGTTAATAGATGTTCCATTTTGATTTTCCTTTTCTGTTTTAAATTTAACGAATAAAAATAAATTCATGGGAGTTCATAAGAATCCATGCAATATGTTTTGCTCCGTCTTTTTGATCAATGTATTTTTTCAGTAAATTCAATTCACGTGTATTTGGTTCACGATTAAGAATGCTCATAAAAACATCTTCAATTTTTCCGGTTTCACGTTTTTCCTCTGCCATTTGTTTCATAAAGTCGGCATTTTTATTGTTTACGATTTTTTGCTCAACGAATCCATTGAGCATATTAAGAACTTGTGGAGTGGTTGCTTCAAAGTTTGAGTTTTCAATGAGTTGTTTGTCACTTCCACCAAACTGACGAATGAGGTGACCACCTCTTGCAGGATATCCTATGTAACTGCTTCGTATCAAATCACGTGCAGGTATCTTTTTTGGTGCGTAAGTTGTTCCATCTGCTTTATTCAACTGAGCAACAACATCTGCGAGATTTCGTGATGGTTTCTCGGTCTCGGCGAGATACACTTTTAATTCGTCATAAATTTCTTGAGCAGTTTTATCTTTGTATCGTTCATAAACTGCTTGATACTTTTCATCGTAATTTGAAGGAACTCGTTCAGGTGAATCAATGTTGTTGTAAACTAATGTTACCAATGAATCCCAAATTTGTTCTCCTGTCATTCTTTGAAGTGGTGGTCCTGCAAAGTAAAATGTTTCGGGACTTTCATAATCATCTTTAACACTATCACGTGTAAATAAATCCATGCTATAAAGCACTCGCATAAATTCTTTAACATCATAATCAACTGATGCCATAATTTTTTCAAGATACGCAAGCAATTCAGGATTACTAGATTCGGTCATATCATTCATATCGTCCACCGGTTCAATCAACCCAATTCCAAATGCTCGTTTCCATAAACGATTCACTATAACGGTGGTGAATCTTGGATTTGCTTCTGAAGTAATCCATTCAGAAAACTGCTTGCGACTTTGTGGAAGTTGTGTTCCTTGTTCAATTTTCAATGGTGGTGCAAAAATTGCTTTTGCATGAAGTGTGTCACCTGGTTTTGCGTCATCTTCCATAAACGCATCTGTGAGTTTGATTGTTCCTTTGCCCAATTCATCTGCTAATCCGTATCCCATAATATCACGAATATAATTACGATATTGTGTAAATGTTCTTGCATCATCACTTTTATCAGCACGAACAAGTTTATTGAATTCGTTAACAATTGTTTGAAGTTCTTGTGGACCACGAACACGACCAACTCCGTCTGTGAATGCAGACATTTCATAAAATTGTTTTTGTGTCCATTTATCAAATGGATGATCGTGACACATAGCACATTCTAATCGTGTTCCTAAAAATACTTGTACGGTGTTTGCAAGATTATCTAATGGCATACCACGATCACGCAAATAAAATCCTATTGCTTCGTTGCCTGAATCATAATACGCACCTTCGGCGGCAATTAGTTTTTGCACGAATTCATCAAACGGAGTATTTGCACGAATTTCATTGCGAACATATTCACGATAACGAAATCCACTATTAATGTTTGTGTTGTTGAGTTTGTCTTGAATGCGAAGAATATCAGCAAAGTAATTTAACTGATGACTAACATAACCCTCGGTGTCTAACAATTTATTTATGAGTTTAAGTTTATCTCCACGCATTTCTGTTTTGAATTCATCAATTTCTGCTTTACCAGGAATTCTTCCGATGATTTTTAGATATGCTCTACGCATAAAAGTATAATCATCTGTATCACGGGTTGGTCTTTGCCGTTCACTACGAAGTTTTTCCAACACCAAATTATCAGCATATCTTGCCAACTTTTTGATTGTTGCTTCATTTAATGGTCTTGGTAATTTAGGAACATTATAATCTGATGTCATATAATCATCACGAATCATTCGTTGTGATTGCAATGCCAATGCAGTTAATTTGAAACGAAATAATTGCAAATCGTTCTGTCGTTGAAACAACACACTTTCTCCGTTGTATTCAATAACTTTTCCTTCAAGTTCTTTTCCGTCACCACTAACAATAGTAACAACTTTTCGTTCTAAAGAAATCTCTTTTAGATCCTCGGCATTAATCCGTTCCTGTGCGGTTAACCCGACAGAAATGCTCAAAAAGAGCCCCACTAGCACAAAACTTACGTTTTTCATAATATATCCAATAACTTAAATATATATTATTATGACAATTTTGCAAGTTTTTTATTGTCAGTTTGCGACAATGTATAGTTATTTAACAAACTCTTTTTTGATTTTTGCTTCAGATGGACTATTCAATTTCTTACCATTCGGTAAAATTACATTGTGAAACGTGGTAGGATAACGATAAAATGGTTTTCCATAAACACTATAACTTAGCACAATAGAATTTTGAACCGTGAATTTACTGCTATCTTCAAATTCAAACGAAATAGTGTTGCGATTACTATTTCCACTGACATCAACTCCAATACCACGACTTCCCACAATTACACTTAATTTATTTTTCATTTTAAGAACGAAACCTTCAACTGCGTCTTTTGCTGATTGCTTTGCCATTTTGTCAATGATGCTTTTGTAATCTTTTTTCAATGAATAAACATAATGACCATTGGGACCATATGCACTATCAAGAAAGTTGCTGAGAATTTTATTCAAATGGTAATCTTCTTTACTTTTATACAAATCGTAAGTGCTTGTTTTTCCGATACGTTTTGCATCTGCTTGATATTGCTTGATTAATCTATGATAATGATCGTCAAAGTTTTCTTCTAATTCTTTTGCAAATCCTTTTCCAATTTTTTCAAGTTCTTCTTCAATTTCTTTGTTAAGAACTCCTGTTGGAACAGGATTCTTTTTAGTTCCAACACCAACTTGACGTTTAACAACATCCCCTTTCATTGCTTTTAGTTTTTCCGCAATTTCTACCCAAGGTTCACACGCAGTCATTGCGGCTTTTACCAACTTGATTGCGTTGGGACTTTTAATTGTTCTTTTAAGTTGCTTTTTGGTTCTTTTAATATAACCAGCAATGTGCAACACCGAATTTGGAAATGAATATTTGTATTCTTCTGTTTCTCCGTCTGCTTTTTGTGCTCCCCATACGACAAACTCATTTGCACCTTTCAACTTGGTGCTATTGGTTGCAATATCAAATGCTCTTGATACATCAGTTTTAATTTGCTGAAATTTTGGATTAGGAATTTTTTCACCCGATTTCCACTTTTGCACAAACTCAACAGAATCTTTGTGCTTAGGTCCTACTACTTGAGATAATTTTATCTCATTTACTATTCTCATGTATCTCATTCTTTATATACTTTACCAAAGTTATTATAAAAAGTCAACACATTTATTTGAATAGTTTTTCTGAATCCCAAATATCAGATGGGTTCTGTGCTAAGTCCAAGGTTTGTATTCTAACCTTTTTACATTTATGTTTGTCGGTTAAAATCTTTGCAATTTTTGATGCTTGTCGTTTACTTGTTGCTTTTGTGTATAAAAGTTCTTCTGAGTTTTTTCCAGGAGGAATTCCCCAAATCGGATATTCTTCTTCTGTATCTTCGTGTATTCCGTTTAGATCATCGGTTTTGATATAATCACGACACACATTAAGATAATCCGCAGCTTTACTTACTTTATCAATCCACCAATTGGGAAGTTCGTCATCTTCTGCTTTATCTGATAAACATTGTAATATGCATTCGGCATCTTCAGATGCTAATTTAAGTTTTCTACGAGAAAACGAAACATCTCCGTGATGTTCTTCCGTCAATGTTTCAAGTTCTTCACGAATAATTTCTTTGAGTTTGTCTTTTGAAATTTTCATTAATGATCTCTGGCTTTTTTACGAAGACGTTTAAGTGCATTAAATACTTCTCCGATTGCAAGACGGTCTTGTTCTACAAAATACAATAAATCACAAACCGCATGAGTAACTTCCCCCGCATATCCTTTTAGTTTGTTGTTTTTTGATACTTTTTGAATTGCATTATTCATATCAAAATATAATGATTGAAATTCTTTAAATTCTGATTTACCTTTTGCTGAACTTTCATCAACATCTGCTTCTGTTAATGCAGATAATTCTTCACGAATAATATCTTTTAATTTGTCTTTTGTTATTTTCACTTTTTGGAAATCTTACTTTTAATTTTGTTAAGTCCATTAAACATTTCACCAACTGCAAGACGATCAGTTTCAATTGCCCAAAGCAAATCAACAAATGCGTGAGTTAATTCACCTGAATATCCTTTTACTTTGTTGTTTTTGGATACTTTACTGAGTATTTTATATATACCATAACGCAAATCTTCATATCGTTCAATTCCTTTGCGATTTGCACGATTAGCATCACGATTAGCAATAGCATTATCCAATGCACGATTTTCACCTACTTCTTGTTCTGAGGTTTCTTTTAAATCTTGAAGTTCTTCACGAACTATTTGTTTGAGTTTTTCTTTTGTTATTTTCATTCTGTTGGTCCTATTGCAAGATGGTTTTTGAATATTCCGAAAATTTCATCACTTGGAATATATCCAGGAAGAAGTTTGCTTAAATCAGTTGCAGACATTCTTTTTTTCTTTTTTAAATCGTTTTCAAGTTGTTTCATTCCCTTTGAACCAAGATACTCATCTTCCCAATCAAGATTTTTTTTGATGGTGTCAATAATAGTTTGCGTTGGTAAATCTTTGGAAGTATGAGGACGCATTTCATTGAGTTCTTCACGAACGATTTGTTTAAGATGTTCTTTTGATATTTTCATAATGATGTTCGTAATCCTGTGTTTTGTTCAAATGTATCACGAAGTGTATCTGCATAAACACCCTTTGCTTTGGATTTTACTTTTTCTTTGTAATTTCTGATGCTTAAAAATTCTATATCGTATGTGTCCATGCTATTCAAGTTGATGCGAACATAATTTATACTTTTTGAGTTTCTTCCGATTTTAAATACCATTCCTTTTGGTCCAATGAAAAAGTCTTTTGCTCCTGTCATGGCAATAAAACGACCACCTCCGAGTTGAGCAATAACTTCTGCTCCTTCTCGTTTACTCATTCCCTCTTTAATTTGTTCAAGTTCTTCTTGAATCATTTCTTTGAGTTTTGATTTGGTGATTTTCACTTACTTGATTCCAAATTTTTTAAGAAACTTTTTGGTTTTGTTGATGTCCATTCCCATTTGAAAACGATCCATTGCTCCTAACTTAAAGTAAGACTGATATAACTTTTTCAATGACTTTGCATCATACTTTGTTTCTTTGGAGATGTGATCAACAAACTCTTTTTCATCATAGTGATCCATTGAATTTGCAATTTGATCTAATACAAAGTTTAAATCACTTGATTCATTCATTGAATCTTCTTTGATTGATTTTTGAAGTTTCTTTAAAAGTTTTGCGGAATACTTTTTTGCATCTGATGATAAATGCTTCATATTTTTTGAAATGATGTCCGCAAGATAATTGACTTTAAAATACTTCAAAGACTTTAAATCTGCTCTTGGTCCTTCTTTTTCACCAAACATTGCAATCAAACCAACTGCGAGTTGTTGTTCACCGGAACTCAAAACACCTACATTAATGTTTGCTCCGTTTTCTTCTGAAATAGATTCAGCAAGACGAACTTCTTTTTTGTTGCTTCCGGTGAGTGTCACGGTTGATGAACGACCTTTTTTTTGTACATCAATCATTCCTTTTAGTTTACCATCGGTATGTACTTTCGTTACAACACCATCGTGGTTTCCGTTAAATTTTACTTCATCACCAACTTTGAATTTATGGTTTTCACCAATGATTTCTGTGATAACTTCTCTTACGAGTTCTTTGAGTTCTACTTTTGCTTTCATTTTATTAAACATTGTTTCTTGTACGATTTCAGTTAATTCACCCATTGCTATGTTATCGTTGCTGATGTATTCTGCATCACTACCTACATTCTTTTTACTTGTGATATAAATGCTATCACTCCCCCACTTACGGGATGTAATCTTGTAGTATGCAAACGGACTAAGAGCAAAGTCTACTTTCATACCAAGTTTTTCAAGATCATCACGATAATTCATAAATGATTTACTACGCATAACTTTGATAATTTTCATCTTTTCAGACTTATCAATGCGTTCAACAATAGATTTTGATTTTTCCATAACAATAAATATATATTTGTTTGGTTAATAATTCAAACAAATAATTGCTATAAAAACTCAATCTATCTGCTTTGGTATGTCTAAACGAAGTTTTGTAGTTGGATTCCCTTTATCATCAGTATCCAATACTTTTATCAACTTACATTTTTCAGGATAACCTACAAACTTCTTTGGATTGCCTTCTTCGTCAATTATTCTGTGTAATCCAGGTTTAGGATCAATCTGAACGCATTCAAGTAAGTCATGTCCGTTGTATTCACCTTTATCATACGAATGTGGATACAATCCTTCTTCTTGATTCAAATACCCCATGATTCTTCCGTATCGTGTTCGTCCACCACTTTTACACGCAACGCACTTGCCGACTTCAAATGTTTCTTTTTTAAATAGACTTTTGCGTGGAATGTAATGCTTGAGTTTACTTCGTTTTGATTTGAATCTTTTTATTTCACCGTTGCCACCTTCAAGTGGAGTAAGTTCTTTTGGACAAATTCGTATGCACTCAATTGTTGGATCACTCTTACTATCAGATAAAATTGATATTATTTCACCGATCCGTTTTCTTCCCGTTCTTGAAAAAGATGTTTCTTTTACATGATCTCCAATTTCTAATTCTCTTTTTGTTTTTTTCATTGTGATAAACTTATGTATTTTTGTTTACTGAAGTCGTAGTAAAGTTCTTGCTCAAAGTTGAAGTAAACCCAACCACTATCTCGTATGAATACGAATGGAAAGAATTTATCGGTTGTCCACATCCATCCGAATTTTTCTGAATACATCCAAACGGAATCAAACGATTCTCCCGGAATGTACAACCACCCAAGATTTACATGATAAGTCCAATTGTAATTGATAGGTGACTGATAAAAATATCCAAACCAATCTAAATGCTTCCAATCATTTCCAACCAAAGTAGCACTATCCCAATCGGTAATAAAATAAACCGGAGGTTGTGTGTCGGTGCTATTACCATCATCGTTGTCAGTTGCATCATCGTTGTCAGTTGCATCATCGTTGTCAGTTGCATCATCGTTGTCAGTTGCATCATCGTTGTCAGTTGCATCATCGTTGTCAGTTGCATCATCGTTGTCAGTTGC
>Ga0233426_10000456_pt1 | contig 43913 bp, 47 predicted proteins | sample SI_118_April2016_6_FD_179875 | JGI IMG/M metagenome (GOLD analysis project Ga0233426, IMG submission 179875) | Seawater microbial communities from Saanich Inlet, British Columbia, Canada - SI_118_April2016_10_MG | ecosystem: Environmental > Aquatic > Marine > Inlet | place: Canada: British... | reverse complement strand
ATTTTATTATAATCTATGGTGAATCGGTTGAACATATCAAAATAAAGAAGTCTTTTGATTAGATATAGAAATAAATGAAATTTGAAGATATCTTCCATTTGTAAATTTTAGGGGATATGATAGTTTGAAATTTTTCAAATTATTAAAACAAGTAGATACTTTAGAAAAACTAGACTCAAGCAACTATTATTTTCAACTAATTGATAGATTTTTAAATGATTTTCTTACTAATATTAAGAAATCATTAATTAGTAGTCAAATAATACCTGAAGATTTTCACTTTGAGTTAATCTTATCAAAGACTTGAACATTTAAATTAATTTCAGATTATAAAGATGAGTTAGTAGTGAAACAATTTATACTATTAGTAAGTGAGGTCTTTGGAACTGTTGTGAAACAAAAATATGTATGTAGATACCCTTTTGCATATTTTAACTGAACTCAAATAGAAAAGTCATGGGTAGATTTTCCACTTCCAGACAGTCTTTGTAATAATAAATTATTACGAAATAGCTTCAAAGATGAAATTGTAAATGATAAATTATATAAAAATACATTGATTAATCATATGAAAGTACTGACATATATTGCTAGAATTGGAATAATTATATGAGCTATTATATTTTATAATTATCTTATAATTCCTACTTTTAACAATATTGATATACTAGGATTAGTGACAATGTTTTATATATTATTTGTTTCGTTATTTATAGGATTAACAAAAATAGAAACAAATATATCGAGATCTGTGAGTTATTTTAAAGAAATATATTTATTATTTACATCTAAAATAGATAGAAAATTTAAACCAAAATTTGTTTATTTAAAGTCACCAACATTAGATAAACAATACTATATTTGAAAAAAAACATTTATTGAATCTAAAATTGAAAAAATTTGGATGTAATATAACATAAATAAAATATGATTTTTAATAAAAATGAGATTAATTCTTCTATATGTTTTAATGAAGGATTAAATCTATATTCTGTAGAACTAGCATGAATTCAGAGAAAGTTTGATGCTGTTTTTTATAGTTTTAAAAATATTCAAAAATCATATTTGAAAAATATAGATCAAAAGCTAATAGAGCAAAATTTTAAAATAGATAATACTATTATTGGTATATCTAAGGTTTTTAATCATTACGTTGTATGTTTTATATCACTAGATAATCTAGAAAGTAATTATTATTTTATAGAAAATTTTGAATTGTTTAATTTTACTATCTGATGAGAAAACTACTATTGATTTGTATATAAGGACACAAATTGAGAGATTTTATATAAAACAAATTTTAAGAAGAATAAACAATTTGGGATATCTATAATTAAGAGTAAATTTTTAGTGAAAAATACAATTTTTAATACTAATATATATGAAAAGAATATTTTTCACATTACAGATAGTAAAAAAATAGAAGATAATTTATTAAAAATCACAAAAAATAATAATAAAAATTGATTTGTCGATGTTGCTGACTTTTTTGTCTATAATGATTTATTTATAAATAATACTGAAAATAATTATAAAGATTTCTATTATTTCCTAGATAAAATACAAAAAATATATAATAATAATAATAATAATAAATGATATATTTTTAATATAACTGAATATAAATGAAAATATAATCCATTATTTAAAATCAATTTACAAATAGATAAAGTACAACTAAATAATTTTGAAATAAATGATTTAATTAAACTTATATATTGATTTTTCACTGAATCAATAGTAGGATATTTTATAAATAAAGGAAATGTAACAGAGTTTTTCTCAGAAACGATTCTTGATATTTCAGATATAGATATACAAAAAATTGAAAACAACTTTCATATTCCAGAAAATATTTATAAAACTGATAAGAATTATAAAAAAATAAAAATAGATTTATTAAAGTTAAGGCATAATTTGTTTAATTTAAAGAAAAATTATTGAGTAATAGATAATTTTGAAGGATCTAATTTAGATAATATAAATGTATCTGTATCAATGTTGAGATTAAGTATTGATAAAGATACTTTAAATAATACTATATGAATATATGAGAAAAAATTAGAAAGTTTTCTAAAACAAATAAGTGAATCATTGTAATATAAATAATTAAAATGAAGTATATAAAAAGTATAAGTTTATTGATATCAATCTTACTTTTATCAGCATGTAATAATGTATCAAACAATAATATGAAATATAATGAAATAGTGAAAATACCAGAAGCATCAGGCATATGTTTGAGGGAATCTACAAATACGTTTTTTGTTGCAAATGATGAATGAAAAATATATGAAATAAATCCTAAATGAAAAATACTCAGAAAAAAATCTATTGGAAAATATGACTTTGAATGAATTGTTTGTAATGAAGAACAAAAAGAACTCTATTTACTGATAGAAGGCACTTGAAATATACTACCTATTTCTATAGATACATTTAAAAAATGAAAAGAAATTATTTTAGATGTATCAGATAAAGATAGAAAAAAATATTTTAATAAAAAAGCATGAGCAGAATGATTAGCTATGAAAGGAAATAATCTTTATATTTCTACACAAAACGATAAAAACAATCTATTAGAATTTGAATTATCAGATGATTGAAAAAAAGTAGAATTTAAGAATATTTATGATATAGATTCTGATGATCTAAGTGGAATGACATATTATAATAAATTATTATATATTCTGTCAGATAAAAATGATAAAATATATAAATACAGCTTAAAAGAGAAAAAAATAATAGACAAAATATCTCTAAAAAAATGAGATTGGGAATGAATAGTGTTAGATAAAAAATGAACTATATACTTGGCAGATGATGCGTGAAGGATTGTAGTGTTAAAATAAAAAAGCTATCAAAATTATTTTGACAGCTTTTTTATTTTCTTTTAAGCCAAAATTTTTCATTCATAATTCATCCAGATAATTCTAAATAAGCATTTTTTACAAGTGAAATTTTATCTGCTAAGATACTATCCGTTTGAGCCCTTTTTATTATACGCTTATAATTTACGAACAAATCTTCAGCAATTGTAGCTTGGTCTTCTGCAATATTTTCTTTTCCATAATTTCTAGAAAAACCAGGAGATTCCTTATTAATTTCTTTATAAGTGTAAATTAATTTTTTATCTTTCCTTAATATTTCCCATTCTTCTGAATCATCATAATATTGCATAGCTTGATGAAACAACTCATGATCAAATGAGTCAATTAAATTTCTATATGAAAGATAAATATTATTATCTCCTCATGTTTCAAATCATCACAATTGAGTTTTATTTCAGTATTGGTCAACTTTAAAAAAATAAGAAACAATAACTACTTGATTTAATTTAATATTTTTGATAAAAATCACCGGGTAGTCATCAAGAAGTTTTTTCAATTTATGAACAATACTAGCTGATCATATTTTTCAAAGTCATTTTCAGTAAATTCCTGACTGAGGAGAGTATATATTTTCCTTTTGTAAAATTATTTTGATATTATATTTATGCTCTAAAAAATTAAGTTCATCTATTTTTTTATTTAAATAATCTTGAAAATTTTTTAAACTATTTAAAGTATGAAAAATTTCATCATTATCAATTTTTTTTCATAAAAGATCATTCTCAATTAATGCATCATAAAATTCAAAAGGGTTATATGTTACTCTGTTATCAAACTGAGTATACTCAAAAAAACTAGCTTCTAATATATCTAAGAATTCTTTTTTATTATTTTCAAATGATAAAGTTTTATATAAATTATCTAAAGTATCAAAAAAATCTGATTTTTTTCAGTCATCAGTAAAAGTAATGTGAGAATACTTTTTTAAAATACTTTGCATAGAAAAAATAATAGGGATAATACATTAATTATAACTGAATAGATATAATAAAACAAGATATTATCTTGTTCTAACTCTTTCTTTCAATCATTTGTTCATCTATTTCTCAAGCTTGTAAAAAAATTATAAATTTACTATAAAGATTTTTAGCTTTATTTGAATTATTATTTTCTACATTACATACGAAGATATCAAGACTAACATAATCTTTTTCTGGCCATGTATGAAATGTTACATGTGATTCTGATAATGCTATCACTCATGTAATTTCATCTGGATTAGTGAATGTATGATAATGATTTCAGAGTTCTGTAAGTCAGACTTCTTTCAGTGAATCAGTTATAAAAGATTTTAATATATCTTCTGTTAATTGTAATTTTTGAAAATCTATTTTTTTGAGATCGGCAATAATATGAAGTCAGATCATAATGAGATGTTTAGGATTATTTTAATAATTGTATTCCTGAATTTAAAAAAGTTAAATCTTTGTTTGTTTTCTTATGCTAATTGTGTAATATAAAAGAAAATTTTTCTATTAATTTAAATAAAAAATGATTCTATTTTTTACACTTGTGATAGCCATTTGTTGAATACTTTATGAATTAGTTTTATGAACTCTCAGTTCTTATCTAATAGGAGATAGTGTTAGGCAATTTTCGTTTACGATCTGATTCTTTATGACAGGTATGTGAATTTGAGCATATTTATCAAGATATTTAGAAAAAAATGCTATTGTAAACTTCTTAAGAATAGAATTAGTACTTTCTGTTTTATGAGCTTCTAGTGTTATTATATTAAAAATATTATATTTATATTTTTCAGTATCAGGAGAATTATTTCAATTTTTCTACTTATTTATAACTATGTTAATTTGAGGATTTGTTTGATGAGAACTCCCTTTAGTTGCAACAATATATAAAGAATTAAAAATAAAAACAAAATCAATTATTAGTGATTTATTTACGTTTGATTATATTTGAGGATTAGTCGCAAGTTTATTATTTCCTTTATTATTGCTACCTGTTTTATGATTATATAATGTTTCAGTCTTTATTTGAAGTTTAAACCTCTTAGTTTGTTTTTTATATATTCAATATTTAAGAACACATAAAGTGTATCTTACTAAATATTATTTCGTAGTTGTTGGTATAATATTATATTTTATATTTTTAATATTTATTTCAGGTAAATTTGAAAACTTTTACTTAAGAGAATATTATAAAGAACCAATTTTAGAAGTTCATCAATCAGATTATCAAAATATAGTATTAACAAAAAAAGGGGAAGATTTTCGTATGTATCTTAATGGGAATATTCAATTTCTCAGTTTAGATGAAGCACGTTATCATGAAGCACTAGTTGATTGGCCAATGAAACTATTGACTGAAACAAATGAATATAAATCAGTTTTAGTATTATGAGGAGGTGATTGATTAGCTGTAAGAAACCTATTAAAATATGAAGATATTTCTGATATAACATTAGTTGATTTAGATCCAAAAATTACTGATTTAGCAAAGAATCAAATTGATCTTGTCACACTTAATAGGTGAGCATTACTCGATAAAAAAGTTACTATAATTCATTGAGATGCTTTTAATTATTTCAAAAAAACTGTTAAGAAATATGATCTAATAATTGCTGATTTTCCTGATCCAAGAGATGTAGGTACAGCAAAACTCTATTCAAAAGAAATGTATATCTGAGTAGATAAATTATTAAAAGTTAAAGGAGTATTTATTACGCAAGCGTCAAATGCTTTTTTCTCAAATAAGGCATTTTGGAGTATTGATAAAACTATGAATAATGTATTTTGAAACTCACTTGCATACCATAGATATCTTCCAAGTTTTTGAGATTGGTGATTCGTAGCAACTCAAAAAGGCTGATTATCAAATATTGATATATGTGATAAATTAGGGTGTACAGTCTTTGATAAAGACTATCAATTAGACAAAGAAGTATTAGAAATTAATACTCTTTCTCATCCTAAAATAATAGAGTATTATGGAGAATGATATAAAAAATTTAACTTATAGATTATGTGAGAAATATTTATCCCAGAGAAAATTTTTGATAAAATCTGTATAAATAATATACAAGAAAAATTATTAAATTTATTAGAAAAACATTTTGAAGTTTTAGAGAAACAAGACTTTCAAAGTACGTATTGTATTTGAAAATATCTGAAGATTAAAAATGTGAATCAAGATGTATTTAGTTTGTTAAACTGAGAATTTTGAGAAACATATTTTGTCGATTATGATTTTTTGAAACATGATTATAAAGTTTCATGAACAAAAATTTTAAAACCAGATAATATAACTCAAAATATTATACAGATTTCAGCACAATTTGAAGATATTACCAAAGAATTATTAAGTAATAAACTGCTTACTAATTCAAAGAAAAAGGATATTCAATCAAAAATAGAAAAAATATTTTTTACAATTTCATGAATTTTGTTTTTACTGTATAATTTACGTGAAAAATCACAAAATAATTACAAAGAGTTATGAGAATACAATGGAAATATTGAATATGAAGGACAAGCTGCTTTAATATCTGAATCAGTAAAGACTAAACATATAGAACTCACTGCGCAGATTGTTAAATTTGAAGAAAAAAGTGAAATATTTTTTCAAGCAATTCAAAAAATATTTTTATAAACCAATAATTATAAAAAAATATGTTTTATTACGAAGAAAAAAAGAAAAAATATTATTTATGGTCAGATAAGTCAATTTGAAAATATGGACCGTTTGAATGAATTTACGTAAAAAATAAAGAATTCTGAATAATAGATAAAAATATTGATTATAGACAATATCCATGACATAAATATTGCTTATGAATATGAAGTGATAAAATATTCTTAATTAATGAATCATGAGTAGAAGAAATATTTAATAAAAACAACTAAAGAAATTTTTTTTAAAGAACCAAAATATTATCTAAATAAAGATAATAAAATATATTTTTAATATAAATTATTATGCAATGTCCATCATGTGGGAGACCTATAGAATTCGAAGAAAAATATACAAAAATATTAAGTTGCAGATACTGTAATAGTATATTAGAGCTTTGAGGATCAGAATTAACTAAGATTTGAGAACAATCAGAATTTATAGAATTTCCTTCGTTATTTCAAGTAGGAAAAGATTGTATATATGAATGAAAAAAAATATCGATTAAATGACAATTACGTTATGAATATGATTGAGGTTTTTTTGATAAATTTTATGCTACTGTTAACGGAACACAAATGTATATTCGTGAAGATGACGGAACTGTTATATTTTCAGAAGATGGAAAATTTCAAACATGAAAACTTACGTTAATTGATAAAGTACCAGGAGCAACTCTAGATTTATGAGGGAAAGAACTATTTATTCAAGAAGTAGGAATATTTAAATTGGTTTCATTAAAAGGTTCAGTTATGAACACTTTAATTCCAGGAAAAGAATATGAATACCTTGATGGTGTCCATAATGGAAAAATATATTTCTTAGAAAAAGAAATTTGAGCTGATAAATTAAGAATTTGTAAACAAATATAATTATTTTAAAAAAATGAATAAACAAGAATTAATACAATACTTAGATGTATATCTAAAAATATCTGAATTTAAAGATTCATCAAAAAATGGTTTGCAAGTAGATACTGAAAAAACTGAAATTAAAAAAATTGGTTATGCAGTAGATGCAAGTACATATATATTTGATAAAGCAATATCAGAGAATGTAGATATGGTATTATCGCATCACGGTTTATACTGGGGATATGAGGAAACTATGACAGGGGTGTGATTTGAAAGAGCCACTCAATTAATCAAAAATGACATCTGACTCTATGCTGCACATTTACCACTTGATGTACATGAAGAAGTTTGAAATAATATCTGACTGATTAAAGCATTTGTAAGAATATTTTGACTGAGAGAAGAGGATTATCAAATTGAATCTTTTGCAGATCATAAATGAAAAAATATCTGATTTTGAGTTAAGTTTAAAAATAAATTACATATTTCAAATCTAGTAATTCCATATGCAGAGACTATGTGACTTATTAAAAGATTATTTAATTTTGGTAATATTCAATATTTTACTTCATTTGCTGTTGTTTCATGATCAGCTGCTAAACACTTCAAAGATGCGAAAGAAGCTTGATATGAAGTATTCTTAACCGGTGAAGCGAATCATGCTCAAATGGTTATGCTCAAAGAATATAAACAAACGGTATTGATCGGATGACATTATGAAACAGAAAAAATAGGACCTAAATTATTAGCATATCATCTTAGAAATAAATTTGGAATTGAAATAGTATTTCTTGATGAAAAGTATTAAAAAAACTCAACTAATTTAGTTGAGTTTTTTTATATGTTCTTAAATGCATTTGTAGTATAATTTTCATCAGTAATGAGTTTATAAGCGTGATAAGGAGTTTTAATTATATCAATACAGACTTCTCACGTTATTTTTCATACTGTAATGACACTTTGAGTAGTTCATACAAGACATCAATCTGTATGGTGAGTGAGAGGATCCTTTGTTTGAAAGCGAGCGTTATTACATCTTGCAGTAGATAAGATAACCTCAGCATCAATAGTCTGTCAATTTGATACAATCTCACTAAAAGCATTTCATTCTACATCATTTTTTAATGAATTAGTTTCATTTGCTATTAATTCTCTTAATGCGAAAACTTCATTAGCAAATTTAGAAAAATTATCATCTGATATTTCAGAAAATATTATCTTATCTTTATTATTTAATGAAGATTGAATATTTTCTTTTAATTTTGATAAGGATAATTCAGATAATTGACCTTGAGTTATTTCATTTTGGAAGAGTTTTTTAAGAGTATGAATTGATTCAAGAGAAAGTTTATTTTTTTCAGCAAAATTTCAAATTTTATCTGAAAGATTTAAATTTTCAGCATTATTCATTGATTCAGATGATGCTTTAAATTGTTCAGACATTTTTGAAATAAAATTAAAAATTATTCTGTTTCTATATTAAGAGATTCAAGCTTTGTTTTTGCAAACTTCCCATATTCACCTCATTTATCTAGTGAAATTGTCTGTTTGTAATAAATAAAAGCTTTATCTTTATTGTTCCTTTTTTCTTCGAGTTGTCAAAGTGTTAGACTTATCATAGGACTTTTATTGTTGATTGCAAGTCATTTTTGTAGTTGAGAATCAGCTTCTAGTAATATTTGATCTGTAAGATTTTCAGATTGTAATAATATCCATCCAGTATAAGCATAAAATACATCACTTTCAGGAAATTTCTCTAAGGCAATAGATGTAAAATCATTGGCAATTTCTATTTTATCATAGAGTATATTATAAAATATTGCTAAACTTATGTCTTGATCAGTGATTTGGTTCATATTCTCATTGATCATTTCAGAAAAAATATTTAACATTTTTTCTGAATCTCAAAGGTTATAGTAATTAAAAATAAGTCTTCTTTTTACATCAATACTATTTTCGAATCATAATTTCAATGATTTCCTTAACTGAATAGTACTACGAGTATATTCACGAAGTTTTTGATGAATTATTCATAAGAAATAACTAATTTCAGGTTCATTATCTCATAGTCAATTATATTGGATTAAGAATTTTTTTGCTTCTATATATTTTCACATTTCATAATAACTTCTTGCTATTATTTTAATAAGTGGACGATAATCAGGACTTTCTTTTAAAATATCTTCAGAAGTTGCAATTGCAATAGGGTATAGTCAGTTTTCAAAATATGCTCAACTAATTAATGCGGCTTTATATGAAAGGTCATCATATTGAAAATTTTCATAATTTTGTATCGCATTATTTATATTTTCTAACTCATCAAAAATTATTCCATCTGTAACAATGATCTCTCAACTTCATGCTTCAGTTGGATTTTCTCTATTTTTAAAATATTCATGGAATTTTTTCCTACATTCATGGAAATCTTTTGTACATTCTAAACTATTATTATAGTAGAATTTTTCAGTTTCAGAAATATTAAAAAGAGCTATTTCTCATTTAATTTTTTCTAAATTATTTAATTTTATATCTTCAGAGAAGAAAAGAGATTTAATAGCTCTATGTTGATTTAATTGTGAATAATCTATTATTTGAGAATAATATTTATATGCTTGATTATATCTATTGAGGCTATAATAGATATTTCAAATTTTATTTATTATAGATTGATCGTCAGGAGTTTTTTTATTTACTTCTAAGTATTTCACAAGAGCACGTGTATATTCTTTATTTTGAAAATGCATATCACCATCTTGAATCAATCACTTAAATGAAAGTCTTTTTCTAAGAATATCAATTTTTGATTGAGCTTCATCTATATTTGATTTTTCATTATTATTACTAATATCTTGAGTTTCAACTTGAATATTTGTCTTTGAATCTATTTGTTGAGATTTAAAATATAATAAACCAGAAAATAATCATATAATAATAAAAATAAGGATAATAGAAACAGTAAGAGAGGTCTTGAATCTTTTGTTCATTTTAGCAAAAAAGAAAATATATTTATAAAAATATTATGATTTCTTTTCTTTTTGTAAAGAGAATTATAAGCTTTTCTCTTTACAAAAAAATGTTTCCTCTTACACTAAAAAAAATACTAACAAATAGTTTCTATGCTTAAAAAAATTGCATCAAATACTCTAGCTCAAATATTATCAAAAGTAGGGACAGCAATTATCTCTATTTTCTTGATTAGTATCCTCACTAATTACCTTAGTATTGAGTTATATGGACTATACTTAAAAATATATAATTATATTAGTATTTTTGTATTCCTTGCAGATTTGTGATTATATACCATTGCAATTCGTGAAATATCAGCAAATAAATCAGATACAAAAAAAATTGTATGAAATGTAATGAGTCTCAGATTATTTCTTGGAATACTAATATTTATTCTAGCAATAGGGTTAGCATTCTTCTTACCAGGATATAATAGTGATATAGCATTATGGTCCATTTCAATAGTTTCTATATTTACACTATTTCAGTTACTTAATTCGTCAGTACTTACACTGATGCAAGCAAATATGAAGATAGAATTTTCACTATTTTCAGCTATCTTCTGAAAAATAGTGAATGTACTTATTGTAGCTGGAATTGCTTTACTTTGGTTTAAAAAAGATGATATATCTGGAGATTTTTTCCAACCATTTTTATGGATAATTTGAGCATCTGTAGTTGCTATACTTACAACGACATTACTAAATTATTGGTATGCTAGAAAAATAGAAAAATTTGGATTTGCATTCGATTGGGAATATATTAAATATATAGTCAAAATATCACTTCCATATGGAATTGCTTTATTTTTGTCAGTTGTCTACTTTAAAGTAGACATAATACTGTTGTCACTAATGGACCCACTTGGAGATAAAAGTGTAGCACTGTATTCATTGCCAATGAAAATAGTCGAAGTAATAATGGTCTTATGAGGTTTTTATCTCAATTCAGTTTTGCCAACACTGACAACTTCTTTTGAAGAAAAAAATATAGAAAAATTTAATAAATACATTCAATTATCTTTTCATGCATTATTATCATGATGAATGCTGATATTTGTACTATGAGTATTATTTAGGGATTACTTAATAGAAATTATTGCAAATAGTGATTATTTAGATCCGAGTTTAGTTTATAATTCTAGTGATGCTTTCTTGGTTGTATTCGCTGTAGTATTATTTAACTTCATATCACTCGTATTTATTTATGCATTAATAGCTACGAAAAATCAAAGTAAATTATTAAAAATAAATATTATTGTAACAATAGTAAATATTATTTGAAATATTATATTAATACCATATCTATCATTCATTTGAGCCGGGATAGTAACTCTGTTGAGTCAAATATTACTTATGATATTAGGGTATTATTACACTAACAAGATTATTGATTTCAAAATCCCATGGAAATTAATAATGAGAAATATTATTTTATGTATAATTATGTTGAGCTGAGGATATTATATATTAACTAGCTATCCTGTTGGTTTATACTTTGATGTATTAGTATACTGAACAGCTATATTTATAATTTACTGAGGAATTATAGCTTTAGATATCAAAAAATCATTAACAGACACAAAAAAAAGAGCTTAGTGATAAGCTCTTTTTTCATTTTGTATTTTATGTATTTTTCTTAATTCTTGTATCATAGCTCATTTATCATCTTCATTTAATTCTTCTGCTGGTTTTTCTGGAAGGTGATATCAACTAAATACTTCTTTAACTTTTCATAGTAATTGTATTAATAAGTTTAGGTATTTAATGTCATCACTCAATTCTTTTCTTAAGTTATTTTCAATTGATTGGAATATTAATCAAGTAATATTTGGATTATTTAACAATACTGAAATTTCTGTTGTCTCTACATTTGTCCTTTCTGAGAATATCACGAAAATATTTTGAGCTGCTCTGAGTTGAATATCTGAAGGTTTATATTGAGTATCATAATCTATAAAGTTTTTTAATTCTCTAGATAAAATATTCTCAAGTGATCTCAAGTCGTTAAACTTTTTATTTTTTGCTTTATTTTTTTCTAATGATTCTTGTACTAGAGATTGAGTTGTATTTACTATTAATCAAGTACTTATTTTTTGTGTAGGAATATTATCAATTGTTTTTTCTTCATATTGTATTGATTCAACACTGTTTAATACGTGATTTTTATGAGTTTCTATTACATTATTTTGTGTTTGTTTTAATTCTCAATATTTTTGAAAGTTTTTATCAAATCATAATGTTATACACCTTTTGATAGCTCATACATTTGATCATAATAATATACTACCATGAGGTTTTATTTCTATTGCTTGTTTATTTTCAATTTTAACATCAAATTTTTGTCATCTATTTGATGTATATGTATATTTACCATCTGAAAATTTATTTTTTTGTTTATTAATACTAGAATTAATAAACTGTTTATATTGAACTGGTAAAATTAATTTTGCTAATGATTCCGAAATATTATATTGTTCTATTACTTGATTTAATTTTCTTAACTCTAACGTGTTCAATAATCTTGTAGTTCAATCAGGTTTTCTACATAGAGCATACATAACTTGATCTTCTCATTCAGACTTAAGACAAATTATACTTTTAGCTTCTGTACTAAAACCAATAACATTAGTTCATTCAGGTATGTTGCAAACATATGATTTTAATTTTTCGTCTGAAATATAATTAATTCACTCAGAAACACCTCAAATACTGATAGTATCTTGAGGTTGTTCATATGATGATTGAGAAGTATTCATAATGTCTGAATAATATATTATAATATATAGCTATAAGTATAACCTTTTAGAAAAAAAGTCAAAAGAAGAAATTAACTAACTTTTTCTGTAAATTGTCATTTATATGTTATTGTACCAAGTTTTTTTCTATTACTAATTTCGAGTTGTTTTTTATGGTATTTATCGTTATGAATAATTACGTCATTATCTAATTTATTTTTATATTTTTCTGATAAAATTTTGATAAATTGTTGTATATTATCAGACGCTTTTTTTCATTTGTCAGATTGAATAGAATTAAGAGATTCGTTTTCTTGTAAATCTTTTATCGCAATTTCAAACACAGATATATCACCAAATATATCTTTACATGAATATTTTTTATATGAAAAATTGTTAAATAATATTGAAATTAAATTTTCATATTCTTTCAGAGATTTTTCTTTTTTTAGTAAATTATTAACAGACCAAACATTAGTATCTAAGCTATCATAAAATTTTTTTAAATTTTCGTCATTTTTTTTATTTTTATATAAATAATCATTATAAATTTCATATGAATTTGTAAATATTTCATTTAAAGCATCACGATTTGATTTTCAAATTGCTGAATAACTAGGATCAATAGTGAGATAATCTGACAGTACTTTTTTTAGTATTTGGAAACTGTTTTGATTTTTTAAAAATTTTTGAAAATTATTTAATGTAATACCTTTTCTTTCTGCAAGTGTTTTTAAAACAAATTCTGCTGTATTTTGAGAACCATTTACTATATTTCATTGAGTGTTACATTTTGATAATGCTGATTGATATCTAAATAGTGTTTTGTAATCTTGCTCCATATTAGATTCTTTTTCTATTCTATATTGTTCTTGTTTGATTTTTTCAGCTTGTTTTTTTTCTCTTTTTTGTTTTGAAAGGATGGCATCATTATGTTTTTCACTTCAATTCATTTTAGGTTTTTCTAGATTTTCATTTCTAGACTGATTTGTAATTTGATATTCATCTTTTTCAGAGATACTGGCAGCTTTTAATTTCTTTTTAAATTGTCTATTATTTTGATTTTTTACTAAGTTTCTACCTTTTGTATCTATGATAGTTTGCATTTGTTCTAAGAAAATTTCATTTGCGGGCTCTTGCGTAGCTAAGTTTATAGCTGAAACAATAACTCAGTTTTTAATATCCAATGAATACTGTTTTCAACTATTTTTTATAGTATAAATATATTTACTATTTAATTCTACATTTCTACTGTTTGATTCAATTTTCTGAGAAACAAATCTTTTTTGTAATCTATTTATAGTTTTAGCATTTACTTTATAAAACTTTCATTTATGTAATTTATATGCATGTTGAAATTTAGATTTTACAAAACTAACTCTATAATTTTCATTTGAGTCAACTAAATCCCAAGCACCAGTATAATTATCTGGAAGTGGAATAGAATCTTGAATAGAATGAACAGTATTTTTTATACTTTCAGTAGTTTCCTGAATTGAGGAAGAAAATTTGTTATGATTTATAGACTCTTGATTTTTTAAGACAGAATCTACTTTCTCAGTAGTCTTTTTTGTTAGATCTTGAACACTTGATATTAATGATTCTTTTACTTCTTTTGCTTTTCATAAAAATTTTGATAAGGCATTTTTGAACATATATAAATAGATTATTTATTAATATTATTGATATACTTTAATATAAAAATAAGTAATGTCAAGAAGAAAAGCATTTTATGGGGTTTTATTGATATCTGTCAAGCTAAATTACTTTTATTCTAAATAAAATAATGTAATATTCATCAAAGTTATATTTTTATCTACAGGACATGAATAATAAAAAAGCATTTACATTAGTTGAGCTTATAGTTGTGGTTACAATATTAGCAATTTTATCAACAATTTGATTTGTAGCATTTAGTGGTTACTTAGAAGGGGTCAGAGATACAAATAGGATATCACAATTAAAAAATCTTCATGATGGTATAATTACATATCAAACTGAAAATACACTTCCAATGCCAGATGATTATGTAGAGGTTCAAATGTCATGAAGTATTATCTGATATCAAGGATATGCAGGAGATAATGTTATAAGTAAAATTGAATTTTCATCTGATGGTATTGATCCAAAAGAAAAAACATACTTTACATATGCAACTACATCTAATAAAAAACATTTTGCTCTTATGGCATTTCTTGAAGAAGAAGATGGTCTAGAAGGTATTGCATTCTGAAATACAGCATTAGCTGCAAACTATACAAATAGGTATCCGTATGTTAATGGTAAAAAAGTAGGGATTATAATTGATGATGACAATAATCCTATTCAAGAAAATACAACAATTCAAAGTCAATGATTTATAAATATATGAGATAATTCAAATACTACTAATTATCAACTATATCTATCAAATAAAGAAATATATTCAGGAACAGGATCTACATTATCTAATCAACTTACTAATTATGATTGTAAAAGATTACTAGATATGAATGGTAGATTACAAGATGGAATATATTGAATAGATCCAGATGGTGATGGAACCACTACAAAAGTATATTGTGATATGACTACAGATTGAGGAGGTTGGACATATACAACTATGTTAGCTGATACAAGTACTGAAAATCTATTCTTAGAAACTAATACAAATCATGATCAGTTTATCACTAGTCTGACAAGTAGTATTTCAACGAAAGGGAAACTTTCAAATGTTTGGACAAATGATTCAAATAGAGATATATTATTACAATGTTTTTCTGATCAAGTTGAACATATTAATTATAAAGATCCATTTATAATTTACAATTTTCCAGGAGCTGAAAAAATTAATTTAACAAATACTGATAAATCAGGTCAAGCGTTTGCCTCTGAGTATTTGGATGCTAAATGGAAAAATAAAAAGTTTACTTTAGCTACTACATATTATTCAAATACTACTAATGATATGCTGATTCAAGACTCTAGTAATAATGGATTATTTTTATTAATGAATGATCAGTTAGTTACAGAAGTTACAGCTGCTAGTTGGGTGAATGCAAATTCTCCAGCATTTGATACAGTACAAAAAAATACAAATTTATCAGGAACGACTTATTGTGTTTCAGCAATTAGATAAAAAAACTGTCTTACGACAGTTTTTTTTGTTCCTTCAAGAATACTTTTTTATAATACTTACACTTTTCTTGAAATGGACAGCTTTCACATTTTGGTTTCCTAGCTATGCATTGATACCTTCAAAATAAAACAAGTGTATTATGAAGCATAGAGTGGTTATCTTTTGTGAAACCTGAACTTATTTTTTTATCAGTTTCATTTGGTGTTTTAGTATTTACTAATCATAGTCTATTGAGAACTCTATGGACATGAGTATCAACACCAATATATGGGGCATCTTCCGTTACTGCTAAAAATACTTTTGCAGTTTTTATTCCAACTCAGTTTAGTTTAATTAATTCTTCAATAGTTTTAGGAATTTTGGAATTATATTCATTTATTATTAAATGACATGTTTTAACTATATTTTCAGCTTTATTGTTATAAAATGAAATTGAATCAATAAATTCTTTAATTTCTTCAACTCACATATCTATACCATCTTGAGGTGTTTTGAGAAAGTTAAAGAAATTTCTATTTACCTTATTCACTTGTTTATCTGTAGCTTGTGCAGACATAAGAATAGCTATGAGAAGTTGGAATTCATTATCATAATAGAGTTCAGTTTCAGCATCAGGAAACATATTATCGAGAGTTTCAGCAAAGAAAGGGATATCTTTTTTTATCATGAGTTATTAAATCTTGAGAATAATTTATTTTCATCTATAATAACCAAAATATTTTAAGAAACAAAAAAAAATATGCACTATAATTGATTTTATTTAGATGAACCATTAGGAAATAATGCATTTTCATTTAAAGAAAGAGAAAATAAGAAACTTTGGGTTCCTAAATTAATTAAAGGCCAATTTAAAGATATTACATTATGAGCAGAAGTTGTCTTTGAAGATTTCTGATTTGATGATCAGCTCTCAACGAACACCTGATTAGAAAACTTTTACCATTTTAAATGGAAAAATAAAGATATCTATCTCTTTGATAATCATAATCATGCTTATTATTTCTGGTATAAAGCAAGATTTGAATGAATTATTTGAGATAATAATACACTCATTCATGTCGATGAACATGCAGATACTCGTGATCCAGGAGAGTATTTAATGAAACCAGATTCACAAGATTTAGATAAAGTATTTCATTATACTAACTATGTTTATAATGTAGGGAATTATATTATTCCTGCTGAAAGAGAGGGATTAATTAAAAATACTATTCAAGTCAGAAATACTCATAATCTAGAAGAATACATGAACTTAAGGTCTTCTTTAGGTTCGGATATAATATTGAACTTAGATCTGGATTTTTTTCAACCAGACCTAGATTTTATAGATTATGATTTAAAGAAAAAAGTGGTGTTAGATGCTTCAGAAAAAGCAAAAGTGATTACTGTTGCAACAAGTCCATTCTTTATAAATCAAAGCTTAGCAATAAAAGTATTTAAAGATATTTTTTGAGAATAATATTTTGCAAATAATTAATTGCTTAATATAATCTCTTTATATTAATTAATAATAAAAAAATTATGACAGTAGTAATAAATAAAGATAATTTCGAAGAAACAACTAAATCAGGAGTAACTCTTATAGATTTCTGGGCTGAATGGTGTGGACCTTGTCAACAAATGCTTCCAATTTTAGACCAATTCTCAACTGAAATGGGTGATAAAATGACAGTTGCAAAAGTGAACGTTGATGAAAACCCAGAACTAGCTGGTCAATTCAGAGTTATGTCTATCCCTACAATTATCGTCCTAAAAGACGGTGAAATGGTAGACCAAATGGTTGGTGTTCAATCAGCTGAAAAATTAAATGAAGTATGTGCTAAATATTTATAATATACTCAATTAAAAAAGTCTTGTACAAATTGTACAGGACTTTTTTTAATGTTTAATAATTAGAACATTCTCCAAATTTTTTATTGACAATACATTAAAGTATATTATATTCAATTTAATAAATTACTAATTCTTTGACATGGACTTAAATAAATTATCTTCTTATACTGAAGAGGAGTTAAAGGAGTATATTCTACAATCAAATGATTCCGTTACGGATGAAATTCTTCTTTTGGCAACAAAATTAATTAATATTTTAGATCCTAAAATACTTCAAAATACAGCAGAAAATCATATAGAAGTACGTGAAGCTCTTCATCGTACATATCAAAACATCGAAGATGTTTTAGAAATAAACTGTACAACACGTCTAGGGGATTTACGTAATGACACAGAAATAAGGGCAAATATTTTAGTAAGTGCCGCGAAAAAAGCAAAGAAGAAAGGAATTAAATTTGAACCTTCGCTATATATTTCTAATTATAAAACTTACAATAAAGACATTCATGGTAACCCTGTAGAATACTTGAAAAAGCATTTTGGTGAATTTTTATTATCATGTAACGAAAAAAAAGATTATCTGTTTAGTGGTGATATTGCATTGATCGATTCATTACTTTGGGGAACATTATATAGAAATTACTCTGCTGAATATCAAGCAAATATTTCGAAAGCAGGAAAAAAATCAGTTAGTGAGGTTAATGGCTTCAGTATGAGAGCAGAAAAAAAAATCAAGAAGATCATTTCGTTAGACAGCACTTCAAGGCAGTAGTTCTTTACTAATTACAGATAAATAAAAACTTTAAAGATTTTATTTATATTTATGTAAATCTTTTCCTATACTTTTAATATCAAGCTAAGTCGGGGGATTAAGAATAATATTTTATATTATCCCTCTCACAGCACTAATATTAAAACTATAATTCATTTTGAGGCTTCAAATAATTCAGACGTATCATAATTTTCAGTCGATTGAGACTGGTTTGAAGATGAGTGTGTAGTCTTTGAGAAATGGAAGTATGTTTTCTTCTCAGATGAATATATTTATTTCTCAGTTTTTTGGAAGTTCTTCGATAAATTTTTGGAAATGAAATCTATCTTCGAGCATCTTTATGATAGAGAAAATAGAGTCTCATAATCTCTTGTGATTTTGTTCTAAGAAAGTTCCAACTCATGAATATTCTAAGATATGTTTTTCTGGAAGTGAGAAAAATGCAATTTCTCATGTATTTTGAGCTAATTCGTATGTTATTTTATGTACAAAATCTCATATTTTTGTAATTTCTTCTTGAAAGTTTTTCTCATTTTGAGCATTCAAAAAATAATCAGGAGAACTTTGCATTAAATAGTTTACAAATGCTCTGAGTCATTTTGAAGTAGGTAATCTACCAGCTGAATTATATGGTTGATAAAGAAGTTCAAGCGTTTCTAATTTTGCCATATCACTACGAACTGTTGCAGGACTTACTCAAAGATCATATTTTTGAAGAAGAAGCTTACTTCCCATAACCTCTCATGTTGCAATGAATTCATCAACAATAATTTTGAGAATTTCGATATTTCTACCAGTTAATTGTGTCATAATTTCGAATTAACGAATAATATCAATGAGTTGCTTTGCTGTATTTTCGATAGTATATTTTTCTAGTATTGCAGAATAATTTATTTTAGGATTTGTATCTATGAATGATTTAACAGCTTCTAAAATACTACTAGTAGATATTGGTGAAAAGTATGTAATAGAATCACTAAATATATGTTCTATGTTAGGTAATTTACTTGCTAAAATAGGAGTTTTTAAGTAAAGAGGATTTGATAAACGGAATGGGAAAGATTCATATAAACTTGGGAAAATTACACCACTAGATTGTTTATATAACATAAGTTCTTCACTAGGTTTTATTGCATCTAGGAAATGAACATGTTTTTGTAAATCATTTTCAACGATTGCATGTCTCAGAGAAATATTCTTCCCAATTTTATCACCTAAAAATATGAGATCAAGAGGATTATCTTCTTTGTGTAGTCTATGTAATACATGAATTAATCTATCAATATTTTTTTCAATCCCATCTCCACCAGAATAAATCAAATATTTTTCTCAAATTTGAAATTTTGAACGAATATCTAACGCAATGTCTTTATCTTCTGATATGAACCCGTTTTGAATAAAAAATGATTGTAATATTGAAACATGAGATTCTGTTATATTAAATCTTTCAATAAGTTCATCTTTAGTATTTTCATCAAAACACAATATTTGTTTTGAGTTTTTAAGATTTTTTTCTAATAAATACAGATATTTATACTTTGCTAAATAACTTTGAAAATCTTGATAAAATATATCTTTCAGTCCAGATAAAATAGTATAATATTCTCCTTTATACATAAGTGGTTTATGATGATCAAAGAAAATCATAGCGGTATTTTTATCTGTTTTGAATATTTTATTCAATTTTGTTTGTTCAGAAAAACTTCCACAATCAATATCTATACATTTTACATGAAAATTTGAATTATCTAATTCAAATAAATCAGGATTTTTAGTGTAAATATTAAATTGTATGTCACTTTGGGAATGAATAAGTTCTTTTACTAAATCTTGAGCAAAGTGAGAATATGTGTTATTTTCGAGAAATCTTAGATCAATACCAATGATCATAAAATGTGCATGTAAGAGGATAAATATTATCTTTTTTTATATAGAGCAGTATACTCTAAAAAATGATTTTTAAAAGAATATTTCTATTTTTATAGAAATAATAATTTTTAATTTAAAGGTAACAATAAATTATGAATTTTCCAGAATATATAGAACAAAATTATAAGAATAAAATTTTAAGTATTAAAATTATTCCAAATGCTAAAAATAATGAATTTATCACAGTAATGTGAAATGGAATTTTAAAAATTAAAATTGCAGCGATCCCTGAAAAATGAAGAGCAAATAAGGAATTTATTTTATTCCTATCTCGAAAATTAAGGTTAAAAAAAGATTGTATCACTATAATTTCTGGTGAGACAAGTCAATTAAAAAGAATCAATATTAACTTCTCTTAATAGTATATTTTATAAAAAAAAGAAAAAAATATTATTATTCTTTAATGATAAAATTATGATAATAAAATTAATAATTTTGTTCCTCTATATTATATTCACAACTATATTATTTATTTTCATACGCACACGTTTGAAATTATTAAATAAGAGGCATATGAAGCATATAGAAAGTGTATGCCTGAAAAAAAATTATTTTATAGTAATGGAATTTTTAGTGTTGTTATTTATTGGGATGATTATTTTTACATCATTCATTATACTGACTCTTTTATAATCTAATCATTATATTATGGGACACTTTACTGTTGTTAATTGATATACAGTTATTAGAAAACATATCATTATACCGATTCTGAAATTAATAAAATTTATATTCCTATTATTAATATCAATATTTTTATATTGGGTATCTTTTAAAGTGATGCAGCAATATCCTGATGTTGAATATTTAAATATTATATTTTTTGTATTTATTTTTTGATTAGTAAATTACGCTTTTTTAAGTTTTATTTTTTATATCATATATTATTATTTTGATTTAATAGTTATATATAAAGATCAAATAGTAATGATAAAATGTTCATTATTATTGAGGGATGATATTGAAATTATCGATGCTTATAGAATTATGAAAGTAGATGGTTTCTCTAGAGGGTTAATGTCAAATATTTTTTGATACGGTAATCTAGTAATAGAGCAACAAAAAAATGAGGTGAGAACATTTCATTTTGTACCTGCTCCATATAAAATTCTACTTATTATACAAAAGCAAAGAACTGCGTTATTAGATGACAGAAAGAAAAAATATATTATTACTGAGGAAGAAGAGAAAAAGCAATAGCTTTTTCTTTTTGATTTTTAATAGAAAAAACATACAATTTCAGCAAAATTTTATAAAGAAAACAAATGAAGAAAAAAATATTAGTTTGATTATCAGGATGAGTAGATTCAGCTGTTACTGCTTACCTATTGAAAAAACAAGGTTACGATGTAACCGCAGGTTTTATGATAAATTATTTAGCTCCAGAAGGAGAATTTTGTCCAACTCTTGGAGATTTAGAAGAAGCAAAAAAAGTAGCAGAATATCTAGATATTCCATTTTTTACGTTTGATTTTAGAGATGAATACGAGAAAAAAGTCTTAAGTTATATGTATGAATGATACCAAAAAGGTATTACACCAAATCCAGATATTATGTGTAATTCAGAAGTAAAATTTAAAGTATTCTTAGATGAAGCTTTAGAATCATGATTTGATATGGTTGCTACTGGGCATTATGCACAAATAACAACGGATGAATTAGGAGTTTCACATCTAAAAAAATGAAATGATAACAATAAAGATCAATCATATTTTCTCGCAGGTTTATCACAATTTCAACTTTCAAAATCTATGTTTCCTATTGGTGATTTAGAAAAGCCAGAAGTAAGAAAAATTGCTCTAGAAGCTGGACTTCCAAATGCAGATAGAAAAGATTCTCAATGAATATGTTTCGTATGAAAAGTAAATATGTCAGATTTTTTAGAGAAAAAAATTAAACCAAAACCAGGAAAAGTTTTAGATACTTCATGAAATATATTATGAGACCACAAATGAGTATTTTATTATACAATCTGACAACGTAAAGGTCTTGATATCTGAGGACAAGCAGAACCAATATTTGTTGTCAGAAAAGATATAGAAAAAAATGAGATAATAGTCTGAACTGAAAAAGACCTAGCACTTTATAATGATTCATTATTTGTTACTAGTTGGAATTATCTAACAAAACAAGACTTTACATTTCCACTCAAAGCAAAAACAAAAATTCGTTATAGACAAGCAGATCAAGCATGTACTATTCACAAAGTAGAATGATGATACGAAGTAAAATTTAGCCAAGACCAAAGAGCAATAGCAGCTGGTCAAATTTGTGCAATATATCTAGATGATGAATTAGTTATGAGTTGAGTAATTCAATAAAAAAAATATAAAAAAGCCATTCAAACGAATGGCTTTTAATATTTTAGAAGTATTAAACATCTGAAAAGAGTTTAATACGTTCAGTTACTTTAGGAAATTCTAAACGAAAATCTTCAGTAGTTGTATGTATAAGTTTATCAATACTATAAAACAATGATTGTATTTTAGTATGTTCATTTAATAGAAATTTACATGAAGTAAATATCGATGCTTCAGATAAAAATGCTATACATTTTTTATAAGATGCATCTAAAAGATTTATTATATTTGTTTTTTCTTCGGTACTAATATTATTGATTGCTTTTGTAATTACATAATATTCTGAAGCTAATAATACAATTATATGTTCATTTGCATTATTAGCATGCAGTTCTTTATATTCATACAGTTCTGGATATAAAGTTTTGATTTCTTTATTATCACGAATTGTATATAAACCGATATAACTTATTTTATATGAAATAAGTTGTATTCTTTCGCATGTTAACTTTATTACATTACAGCATCTATTTATTAAATCTGTAGATTCTATATTTTGTTCAGTTTTATAAAGTACATTTAATTTTTCAACTAAGTTATCAATTTCTCGATCACGTTCTTCCTTATGAAAATACATGCTATGAGTTATATCTGTTGGATTAGCTTCTAACCTTATTTTACTTAATTTTATATTAATTGTATGAAGTAATTGGCATAAATATTTATATGCTTCATATATTTCATTATTCATTTGCATGATTTATCTCCTAATAATAGAGAGGCTGTAAAAAAAAGTAATTTTATTTTAATTAAATTATATTAAAAGTCAATTACTCAATAAAATAATAATCAAACGTCTGTTTGATTATTATTTTTCGATTAATCTTTGAATAATTACTATTATATGAATTAAAATAAATTTTACTTGATTGATTTAGACTCTGTATTCATTAATATAAAAAAAGTAACTAAAGCAGTTGATATGATGTGAGTTTACTTCTTTTCCATAGAAAAATATAGTATATAAAGTTTTTGTTTATTTTATCAAAATAAGCTACATTACAAAATTTTATTCTCATTTGATTATATATCCGAAATATATACAATTAATAAAATTATTAAAAGATTGAACCATATGCATAAATTACAAGAAATATTACAAAATACTTTTGGGTTAGAATCATTTAGAGAAGGGCAAGAAGAAATCATTCAAAGTGTCGTTGATGGACATGATACTCTTGTTTTTATGCCTACTGGTGGATGAAAATCACTTACATATCAATTACCAGCAATATCGAGAAAATGAGTTGCTATAATAGTATCACCACTGATTTCTTTGATGAAAGATCAAGTAGATGCATTGACAGATTTAGGTATCAGAGCTGAATTAATTAATTCTACACTTAGTTATTGAGAACAACAACAGATTTTAAATGAGTTATCAGCAACAACTGGAGATGAAACAAATCCAATCAAATTTTTATATATTGCTCCAGAACGTCTCAATTCATGAGATTTTAAAAGAGTATTACAAAATACACCAATTGCTTTAATTGCTATAGATGAAGCCCATTGTATATCACAATGGTGACATGATTTCCGTCCAAGTTATATGAAAGTGAAAGGCTTTATTAGTGAATTAAGATGAGAAGAAAAAAGTTTTCCAGTTGTAGCGTTGACTGCCACAGCAACGAAAAAAGTACGTTGAGATATTACTGGAAGATTAGGTATTACTGAATTTAATGAATTTACAAAAGGTTTTGATAGAAAAAATATCATAATGATTATTCGCGAACTTTCAAAAACAGCAGAAAAATTACAAAAAGTATTTGAAATTATTAAAAATACTCCAGGGAGTGGAATTATTTATTGTTCAAGTAGAAAAAAAACAAAAGAAGTATACGAATTCTTATGTGAAAATAATATTTCTGCAGGTATATATACTGGTGAAATGACAGCTGATGCTAGAGAATCTATGCAACAAAGATTTATGGATGATGACCTAAAAGTTATTGTTGCTACAAATGCCTTTGGTATGGGAATAGATAAAAAAGATATTCGTTTTGTTATCCATTATAATCTACCAGGAAGTATTGAAAATTATTATCAAGAAGTAGGGAGAGCAGGTCGTGATGGGAAAAAATCATTTTGAGTAGTAATTGCCAGTTATGGTGATACAAAAATTCAGGAATTTTTCATTGAAAATGCTCATCCACCAAAAGAAGATATTCTGGCATTTTATGATTACTTATACAAAGAATTCAGAGATTGAGAATGAAAAGGAAATCAGATTCAAAAAACATATTCTCAAATGGCTTGAGAAGCTAAATTATCAAATGATATGATGGTTGGGACAATTTTAAAAATATTAGAAAAATATTGAATCACGAGAAAATGAATCTCAGGAGAAACAGAGGATAATTTCCGTGGGAGAGGTTTGACACTTATGCAATGAAAAAGAAAACGCTCACACTTAATGATCGACTGGGCTCATCAAGAATTATTACAAAATGAAGCATATTTCAAGTTAGAACAAGTAAAAAAATTGCTATTTTATCCGAGTTGCAGAAAACGTTTTATACTAGAATACTTTGGTGATGAAGAAGATGTAAAAAATCTTACAGATAATTGTGGCCTTTGTGATTATTGTCTTGAAAAAGAAAAAATGCAATCTGGAGATATGGAAAACTTGGTTCATTTGTCAGTATTTGAAATCGTAATTGATGCTCTATCAAAATTTGATAAAAAATACGGAGCTAAAATGATGACTAAATTTCTACGGGGAAGTAGTGATGCTAAACTTGTTCAATATGGAATGGATCAACATGAATTATATTGAGTACTCAGTGAATATAATTCAGAACTTATTGAAGCTTTAATAGAAGCATTAATACAAAATGATTACCTTGAAAAAACAACATGAAAATATCCACTTTTATGACTCACTAAAGTCGGATATGCAGCACTAAAAAGAGAAGATATTTTAACAGAAGATGAAGAAAATCTTCAACAATATCTCCTTATGAGAGTGAAAACATCAGCTTTTCGTAAAGCAAAATCACCAAGCAAAGAAACTTCAGGCAAAGCAAAACAACCAAAGTGAGCAACATATAAAGAAACTTTAAAACTATTCCAAAATGCACCTGAATCTGAAAATATTTTCGATTATTTATCAGAAGAAAGAGGATTATGAAAAACAACTATAGAAGCACACTTAGTGACTTTATATGAAGGATGAGATATTAGTTTGTCTGAAATATTAAAATTAACAGAATTTTCAAACCTTAAGGAAATAAAAACTGTGATTACAGATAATTTTTCATGAAAGGTAGAAGCTTTGAGGCCAATCAAAGATTTACTAGAAGAAAACTGAGAAAAATGAATTTCATACTTTGATATTAAATTAGCAGTTGCTATGATTTGAAAAGGAGATTTATAACAAAAACGAAACTGTATGTTTCGTTTTTGTTTTCTGTAAATAAGTTGGTATACTACAATTAATATTTAAAAATAAAATTATGAAAGAAAAAGAATGAGGATTTTTTGTGAAAGCGAAAAGATTTTTGTGGCCAATCAAAGAGAATAAGTTATCATTTTTAGCATGATGATTTCTTTCGATATTATGGTGAATAAACGCTATTATTCATATATTATTTCTTGAGAGGTTGACATATTATCTAGATAAATGACTAAAAGAAGGTTTTACTGAAGTATTACAGTATTATATGTGATATATAATACTTTTTGAAATTGTATGATTTTGATCCAGAAAAATATGATGGGTCGAAATTTTTGGTAAAACATGGATAAGTGTTAGTGATGTGTATTTGAATAAATTTTTAAATTTAGACAATAATATAGTTGAAACTCATGGAACTTGAAAATTAATTTCTATAGTACATTGAGCGATTAAAACTTGGGGATTCTTGATATGGGATGTATTAGAAACAGGTATAATAACTATTATATCGATATTATTTGCTTTTTATATGGTTATTAAAATAGAATTATTCTATTGATTTGTATTTTTATTATTAATAATAATCTTTTCAATTCTTTCTATATATTTTAATTCTAAGTTAAAACCTTATAGAATTACTCGTAATGATAATACAAATTTGATTTCAGCTCATTTCACTAAAATTTTAATGAATAAAACTGAAATTTTACAGACTTCAAATTTAGAAAGAGAGTTAAATATATTAAATAAATATTATAAAAAAGATATCAGTTTAAATCAACAAATGTGAACATTTAGATTCTTAATGAAAGATTCAGCTCAATTTTGAATTAATATCATGTTTATGATTGGATATTTTTATTTATGAAATCTGTATTTTTCAGAAGAAATAGAACTAAATATCTTAGTATGATTTTGAGGAGCATTAATTTTTATGCAAAGAGCAATTAGTAATGCTATTTGATTTTATATACAATTTAATAGAGATTTTATAGCTATCACTAAACTTTGGGATTTCTTTGATTCTACTCCTATTATGCAATGATATGATACTGGTGAAGACTTTATGTATATGAATTGAAATATAGCTATAAAAAATATATCATATAGTTATTCAGAATGAAAACATATAATTAAAGATTTTTCATTAGATATAAAATGATGAAAAATTTTAGCTCTTGTTTGATCAAGTTGATGAGGTAAATCAACTATTGCGAAGTTAATAGCAGGATATATTCATACTAATATATGAGATATAATTATTGATAATCAAAAATTAAGAGATATTAATCTTAAGTCATATTACAAAAATATTGGATATTTAACTCAAGAACCTTCAGTTTTTGATGGAACTATTTATGATAATCTTACTTACGCATTAGAATATAATCCACTAAAAGATGATTTAGATAAGATTATAAAATTATCTAAATGTGAATTTATTTATGATTTAGAAAACTGAATAAATACTGAAATTTGAGAAAGGGGAATAAGATTGTCATGAGGTCAAAGACAGAGATTAGCAATTGCAAAAATATTCCTAAAAGATCCAAAAATAATTATTTTAGATGAACCTACATCAGCCTTAGATAGTTTTTCAGAAGAACAAATTACTAAAGCAATGCATAACCTATTTGAGAATAGAACAGTTATCATTATTGCTCACAGACTTCAAACAGTGAAACATGCTGATAAAATAATCGTTTTAGAGAATTGAAAAATAATAGAAGAAGGAAAACATGATGCACTCGTAGAAAAATGAGGACAATATGCAAAAATGTTAGAATTACAGAGTGGATTTTAAATATAAGCTGTAGTGAACGAATATTTTCGTTCAAAAAAAACACGAAAAATAATTTTCATGTTTTTTTATATCTTTAAGTTTTTTACATCATCTTTAGCTTCATTTGTCATGTAGTTTGTTTTACATCAGGGGCAGTTGAAATAATATTTATAATAAAATCTCTTTAGTAGAGTTTTTTTAGTATGTTTTGGGATTTTCTTAATCACTGGAGTAAGGCATTTTCTACAAAGGTCTCCATCTTTTTCTACTTTAAGACTAGGGTCTCATTTTCATAATACTTGAATAATTTTCTCAGTATTTTGATTCCTATCAAGACTTCAAATAGTTTTTTGTTTTTCTGATTCATTTGGAATATAATTTTCATCTACTAAGATCACATCCATAGACATTGAAAGTGTTGCTAGTTCATCACAACGTTCATTTTCTATATGTCAGTTATGTCATTTTACCCAAGTAAATGAAACTTGATGTTTTTCCGTGAGCTCTAAAAGTGTCTCCCATAGATCAAAATTTACGGCTTTTTCAGTTTTTGTTCTATATCAATTATTTTGTTTCCATTTTTCTGCCCATCATTTTTGAATTCCGTTGATTGTGTATTGAGAGTCTGTATATACTTGAACTTTTGATCTTGTTTTGAGTTTTGAAAGTCATGTAATAACTCATAATAACTCCATTCTATTATTAGTAGTTAATTCAAAACCTTGATAAAATTCTTTTTTTATTCCCTTATAGCTCAGGATTATTCCATATCATCATATTCCTGGGTTAGGATTTGCTCAGCCATCAGAATATAAGTCAACTTCAGGAATATTTATATTTGTCATGGTGAGAAAATTATTATTTATTATTTCCTATATTTTATATAAGAAATTTTTTTTTCAAAATAATATTATTTTAATATGAAAATTTATCTCAAATATATTTTAATGTGATCTTGTCAAGACCTAATTTTGCATAATTTTAATGAATATGATATTATAATATTAGTTAAATTATATCCTATTTCAAAGATTATTGTGTCTATCCAAGATATGTTAAAAAAATCAACTGTGTGAAAAACCCCTACTAAGAAAAAAGTTAAAGTAGAGGATCTTTTTGCTATGGGTGATTCTGGATGAGATACAATAAAAAATCACATGGACTCAGATATGAATGTAAATGCTCTGTGAGGGAAAGCAGATGATACATGAATTATTACATTGGTAAATGATATGTTTTTAGAAGCTCTCAGTTCACTAGCATCTGATATTCATATTGAACCAAGAGAAAAAAAATTAATTATACGTCTTCGTGTTGATGGAAATTTTATTCCATATAAAGAAATTCCATTATTAAATAAAGATGCAATCATTGCAAGAATTAAAATACTTGCTTATCTTAGAATTGATGAACATAGATTACCTCAAGATGGAAAAATAAATTTTAAATTATTTGGAAACAAAACCGTGGATATGAGAATATCAGTTCTTCCAACTATTTATTGAGAAAAATGTGTTATCAGAATTTTAAAGAAAGATTCAAGACCACCTCAGTTAAATGATTTAGGAATAATGCCTTACAATTTAGTAAAAATAAAAAAACATTTACAAGATTCATATTGAATGATTTTAGCTGTATGACCAACTGGTTCAGGAAAATCTACAACTCTATTTTCATTATTATCACAATTCAATCCAGAAGAAAAAAATATTTCAACTTTAGAAGATCCAGTAGAATATAGGATTCCTTGAGTAAATCATACACAAATAAATCCATCAATTAAATTTACGTTTGCTGCATGATTGAGAAGTTTATTAAGGCAAGATCCAGATATTATAATGGTCTGAGAAGTCAGAGATGAAGAAACTGCAAGGTTAGCTGTAGAAGCTTCAATCACTGGTCATATCGTATTTTCAACACTCCATACTAATTCTGCTACTCACACTATTCAGAGATTAGTGAATCTATGAGTTGATCCATTATTAATCAGTTCAAGTTTACGTTTAATTATTTCACAGAGACTTGCTCGTAAGTTATGCGAGAAATGCAAGGAATCATATAATCCATCAGATAAAATTAAAAAATATGTTATCTGAAAAGTTGGAAAGTATATGAAGGATAAAGAAAATATAGTTTTAAATAAAGCAACAGAATGAGGTTGTCCACAATGTAATCATACAGGGTATAAATGAAGAGTATGATTATATGAAGTATTAGAGATGACAGATAAATTAGAAGCACTAATGTTGATCAATGCGTCGCGTATACAGCTAGAAATACAGGCTGTATGAGATGGAATGATTCCAATTAAAGAAGATGCATTGCTAAAAGTTGTAATGTGAGAGACGAGTATTGAAGAAATTCTTGCAGTTCTCGGGACATAAAAATACTAATTGTCTACAATAAAAGAAAAAAATAGTTTGCCTAAACTTGTAAGTACTACTAAGATATGATAAAATTATTATGTATTAAGAAATATGAATACACAGTTAGAAAAACTATTTACACAATATAGTCTTTCACAGAAAGACAGATATGAAATAAATCAAATCTATGTTTTACTTCCCAAAGTAAAACAACAGAATTTACTGCAAAACTTTGCAGTTCTTGCTGCGAAATTACATAAAATTGAAAATGATTTACGTGAAGAAAGAGAATTACTAATGTGAAACGCATTAAGGAATATAGAAGATACAATTGAATTAGTAAAAAAGGAATTAATGAGTTCAGAGCATCAAAATCAATTAGATTCTCTCAAAAAAGAACTCAAATAAAAATTACAACTAAAACAAAAACAAATGCCTATAAATATAAATAATATAATCAATTCTAGAGGTACTTATTCTGAATGATTATGAGAAAAACATGATAAATGTTATACTAAAACAGTCGATCAATTTGGTAAAGAAATGGATTTTGTGATAGAACAAGCTCACCCTGATACTATTGCTTGTTTGAAAGAATACCGTGCAAGAGTTTTAGGTAAGATGATGCAACAAACTTCAGAAGTTCAAGAACATCCTATGATGAAAGAATCTTTACATAAAGAAACTGAAATTTTTGTAAGGCAATCTAATATTTCAGGTCTTAGAAAAGATACAGTTAACTATATGAGTATTCAAGATGCAGCAAATGATGACAATTTTACTCAAGATGCATAACTGGATAAACTAAACTAAAAAACCTTCGGATTTATCCGAAGGTTTTTTTTAGTTTAATTCTATTAATCAGTTGAGAGTATTTATAGAGAAAGTTCCAGTAAAAGAGTGATACTTGGTATCAAATGTTAATACTCTTGCAGAAGATGCGCAAGATGATCATGAGAGAGTTAGATTATTTCAAGTTATAATAACTTTTGTGTCTCAAACTCAAGCTGTATTTCAATCACGATCTCTACATGTTATATTCGAAATTTCATGAAACTCAGGAGTCGTAATTAATTGATTCGGAAAAATATACCACGTACTACCACTGAGATATTCCACTTCTATTTGTCAGCTTCATGTTGTAGAGTATTCTAATTTCCAAGTATCTGGAACTCATATATTCATACCTACTCACTTTCATAAAAGTGTATTGTTACGTATAGTTTCAAATTGTGAAATTATTTGGTGATTGAATAGTGTCAGCTGTTGTTTGTCAGAAATTTGATTAAAATTTATCCTAGTAGAACCAGCAAATAAAATTCAGATTATGGAGATGACTACCATAAGCTCAATAAGTGTAAATGCCTTTATTTTGCTATTTTTTTTCATAAAAAACTTGTAATAAAATATTTTTTGTTACAATGAGAATATGAAGGATTTTACTTATAAATAAGTAAGTTCAAAATTATTTTTATAATTTATGTTTTTATGAGATTTCTATCGAAAATTATAGCATTAACTATAGTATTGTTTTTATCTATTTCATCTACATTTGCTATTGAAGCACCTGTGAACTTAGAGGCAAGTGATATAAATGAAACTAGCTTAACGCTTTCTTGGGATATTGTTGATTCAGCATTTGGATATCATATATACTATTCTGAAACTCAGGGAGTTGAAATACTATCAGCTCAAAAAAAGGAATATGTTACTGATATACCTCTAGTTATAGATTGATTAAATATGAATACTCAATATTACTTCTTAATTTCTGCTTTTAATGAGGAATGAGAAGAAAGTATATTTTCAGAAGAAGTTTCTTTTACTACTACTAACTTAGTAGAAGCTGAATCAGAAATGAATGCTTCTCAGGATTTTAAATTAGCATGAATTGAAGTATTAGCTCAAAATCAAATTTCTTTAGAATTTACTTCTCCATTAGAAGACACAGATCAAGCTCAAAGAGAATTTAAGGTAGTAGAAAAAGATGATGAACTAAATATTTTTTACATTAAAGAATCAAACATAGATCCAGAAAATTCAAAAAAAATATTAGTTAAATTTGAAGAAACTCTTCCAGTTTCAACTGAATTTACTCTAACAGTTATTGATATATTAGATATAAACGGTAGAAATATTGAATCAGGGATTGAGAGTTTTGAAAACTTCTATCTAGATGAATCTTTCTTAGATGTAATCGTGGAAGATGCTTTAATTGTTGATATCCAATGAGTTGAAGATACAACTGGCAATCAATCAGAACAAACAGATACTGTTGACGTAGTAACTGGTGAAGTAATAGTACCTAATCAAGATACTATTACTGTAGAATGATGAGAAAATACAACTGATAATCAATCAGAACAAGTTAACTCTGTTGAACCAGTTACGGGTGAAACTATATCAGATAGTGATGATACAATAATTAAGGAATGAGGGGAAGCAGTTAACATTGACCCAGTTACAGGTAAAATAATGGAATCAGGGGAAATAGGAATTGATTTACATTCAGCATGATCAGATGCTAAGGTTCTTCCAGCTACTGGACCAGAACATGTGTTAATGTTTATAATAGCACTTGTATTCTGAGCAATGGCATTTGTGTTTAAGTTTAGAAAAGCATAATAATTTCCAATTAAATCAAAAAAATCTTAAATATATATTTAAGATTTTTTTATTTTTCTGAATGAAGTATTATATATCTTCTTTTTTTGCCATTGGTACAAACAATCCAATTATAGTTATGTTTTTTAATTTAAGATAAAAATTATATTTTTTAATCATTTTTTTATATAAAATCATTGATTTTCATAATGAATTAATCCTATCGAATAGTAACTCTTTAATATAATAAAATTTATGATCTTTTACTAATTTTTGATGTTTTTGGCAAACTCTGAATATAAAATCCATCTCTCTGTGAATATGTTGTTGAGTATGAATTGTTTTATAAATATTTTCATAGAAATTGTGTTCCGAAAAATTTAATTTTTTTAAAACCAATAGTTCATGAAAAATTTCATCATGTTTTACTAAATGATTTCTAGTAATTTCAAATAATGCAGGAATGAGATTATTTTTTGATTGAAATATTTTCTCAATTTTATTTTCTAATTTATGAATTTTTCTTTCAAAAAAGAATAAAAATATAAAGAAAATGAGAAAAAATATAACAATACATCCTCATAGAATACTATAAAACATACTTTGTTATAAAAAATTAATTATACTTATTATAACAGAAAACTATTTTGAAAGCAAACATTGACTCTACTAAAAAAAAACATATAATGGCCTTGACAAATGTTGCAAAGAATATAAAGCAACATTTTTTTATTATTTACTTTTTTTCTAATGTTGAAATTTATAAAAGCCTCTATAAGAGAGTTTAAGCATGTTGTTTGGCCTACTCATAATGAAACAAAAAAATATTTTCTAATTGTTTTTGTTTTATTATCATTATTCGGATTGTATTTATTTATTGCTAGTACTGTATTTACTGAAATATTATTTGGAATAGACGATATTATTAATGGTGAACAAGTACCAAATATTTCAATTGAAAATACAGATGTAATGTCAGGAGAAACTCATATAGTTGATACTGAAATGGAAATGGAAACAATTACAGAAACACTTTCTGGTACAGTTGCTCAATAATAATATTAAGTTAATACAAATTATGACAAATAATGGAGAATGGTATGTGATACAAGTTATATCAGGTACTGAAGAAAATGTAAAAAGTTCATTGTTTCAAAGAAGAGAAAGTCTTGGAATGGAAGATTTTATCTTAGATGTTTTTGTACCAAGTCATGATGTGATTAGTGTAAGAGCAAATGGGAAAAAAGTAACAAAACAAAAAAATTTACTACCAGGTTATATTCTTGTACAAATGGTAGTTACTAACGAAAGTTGGTATATTGTGAGAAATACTCCAAATGTAACAGGTTTCCTAGGTGCAGGTAATATTCCAGTACCAGTTTCAGGATCTGAATTAGAAAAATTAAAAGGTAAAATTGAAGAACATGCTGAAACTTTCGAAAATAAATATCAAGTTGGTCAAGAAGCAACAGTTACTAAAGGGCCATTTGAATGAAATGAAGGTATTATTACTGAAATTAATGATAAAAAAGGTTTAGTAAAACTAAATATTAATTTATTAGGAAGAGATACACCAATTGAATTAGAATTTGGAGGAATCAAAGTAAAATAGTTAATAATTTTACAAATATGAGAAGAATAATTTTATTTTTAGCATTTTTGGTATTTCTGTTTTTGGTAAATATAATATTTTATTTTTTATCAGAAGATTACCAATTCTTTCTAAAAAAGATAAAAAATAATAATGAAATAGTTTATATAGATTGAAGTCTAGTTAATGATTCTGTAAAAGATGATTTTATAGCAACAAATTCAGATATAACGATCATTGAATATAAACAAAAAAATAAAGAAATAGAAACAAGTAAAGATACTGATAATGAAATAAAAATTAGTGATACTGAAATGATTAGTTCTAAACAAGAAACAGTTCTTGGTAGAAACTATCAGGTTATATTAGATTTATTTTCACAATACAATCTAAGTCAAATAGAATTAGCTACTAATCTATTTGATATTACTGATGAATATCCAGACTCATATTATGAATTTTATTCACAAAATGTTACTTTGTATTTCTTTGATACAAAAACGTATAATGATGTATATGATGTATTTGATGTATTAGCATATGATTTACCATTTGCAATTAATATAGTAAATAATTTCTGAAATGAATCATTTTATATTAATCTCAACGAAGATATCAAGGATAATTACATCCGTAGTGTTATAAATTACAAATGAATTGTATTTGGATTGAAAATTAAAAAATCTGAATATAATACAATTAAGGATAATTTATGAAAATTGAAAAATTAATTTAATATTTACAATAAAATATGTCAAAAACAATTTATTTAACGAAGGAAGGGTTAGAAAAATTACAAAATGAACTTGTTAACTTAAAAGAAGTAATAAGAGTTGAAATTGCAGAAAAATTAAAAGAAGCAATTTCATTTTGAGATCTTTCGGAAAATGCAGAATATGAAGAAGCAAGAAATGAACAAGCTCAAGTTGAGTTAAGAATTTCTGATTTAGAAGCTCAATTAAAAGATTATGAATTAATTGAAGAAGATGTTCATCATGATAAAGTAACTATGGGTTCTTTAGTGAAACTTATGAATACTGAAACAAAAGAAGAAACAGAATATAAAATAGTTGGTTCAACTGAAGCAGATATCCTAGCAGAAACTCCTAGAATTTCTAATGAATCACCAGTTGGTAAAGCTATTCTTGGGAAAAAAGAAGGGGATAGTGTAAAAGTAAACTCTCTATCAGGAAAATTTGAATATAAAATTACTGCAATTGTATAATTATTAACTTTTCATGCAATGGAACCTAATATTTTTTATGCTAATTTACTTTTAGTACCTGTTATTACATTTTTTGTAACAGTATTAATAAAAGGAATATCAATCAAAACTAAAACTGGTAAATTTGATATATGACAAGCTTTTGGTAGTGGATGAATGCCTTCAGTTCACTCTGGAGTTGTTGTTTCACTAACTACTGCTATAGCATTAAAACATGGTGTTGATTCTGATATCTTTGCACTTGCAATGGCATTTACTGGGCTCATCATTTATGATGCAATTAATGTACGTTTTGAAGCAGGATTACATGCCTCAGCAATAAACCAAGCTCTCTGAGAAAAAAAATTCAAAGAATCTCTTGGACATCTTCCCTCAGAAGCATTTGCTGGAAGTATGGTAGGTATCATTATTGCACTAATATTATTCAACGTAAGATAAAAAAAGAAACATATTTAAATATGTTTCTTTTTTTGTTTATAATTATTCTACAGTAACACTTTTTGCTAAATTTTGAGGCTTATCGACATCTTTTCAGAGTTCCTTTGCAATTTCTACTGAGAACAACCAAAGTGGTGTAAGAGGTAAAAATGGAGTGAGTAGCGGGTGAGTATCTGGTGTTGTGATTACATCATCATATATTTCAGTAAAATCATCTCACTGAGTAATTACTCATAATACAGTTCCAGATCTTGCTTTGATTTCTTTGATATTTGAGATTGTTTTATTTCTTAGATCTCATTTCAAATTCAGAGCGACAATAGGGAAGTCTGGATGTACAAGAGCAAGAGGTCAGTGTTTCAATTCACCTGTAGAATATGCTTCTGCATGAATATAACTCAGTTCTTTAAGCTTTAAGCTACACTCAGCTGCAGTTCCTTGTAGTACATTTCTTCATAGGTAGAAAAAATTATTAAACTGACTATATTTTTTTGCAATTGATTTAATGTCTTGTTTGTCATCAAGTTGTTTTTCTAATAATGCAGGAAGTTCTCCTAATTTTTCAATCAGTAATTTTGCATCCTTCATTTGAAGATTCTTATTTAAACCAAGAGAAATAGCCATAGTTAATAATACAGCCAATTGCCCTACAACATTTTTGGTAGATGCAACTCATACTTCAATACCTGAGTGTGTGTATAGTCCCATGTCACACATTCTTGCAATTGTACTTCATACAACGTTGACTATACCAAATGATAAACAATCTTTTTGTTTAATCATTTTTAATCATTCTCTCACATCTGCTGTTTCTCATGATTGAGAAATAACAATGTAGAGAGTTTTTTTATTCGGAATAAATTTTTCATAAAGAAATTCTGAACTTATTCTCACTTCTGTTTGTAAATCAGCTAGTTCTTTAAACCAACTAGCTCCAACAACTCAAGCAAAATAGCTTGAACCAGAAGCAATGATTTCTATTCTATTAAAATCATATTCATTTAACTGTGATAGAGTTTCATTTTGAATAGTTCTGGTTTCAAAATCAATTCTTCATTTTAAAGAATTTCTTAATACTGTAGGAATTTCATGAATTTCTTTTTCTGTAAATGTTTCAAATAATCATTTATCAGCTGCTTCAAATCTATCGTCTATTTCTTCAAAGTCTTTTTCTACTTTATTTCCAAGTGCAAATACATCATATTTACCATTTTTGATTACTACTGTTTCATTATCTTCCAGAGTTGTGAATTCTACTGCGACATTACTGACTGCATTTATATCACTTGATAAAAATACACCATTTTGTCCTAAACCTACGATCATAGGACTTCATAATTTTGCTCAGACAAGAGTTTCAGGATTTTCCTTATCAATAACTGCAATAGCATAAGCTCAAACTAATTTAGTGGTAACTGTCTCAAGAGTTGTGATAATGTTTCAATCAAATAAATCTTCAACAAGTTTTGCAACTACTTCTGTATCTGTTTCAGAATAAAAAGAGTATTTTTTTTCTAACTCTGCTTTTAGAGTCATATAATTTTCAATAATACCATTGTGTACTACAAAAAATCTTTCATTATGTGACGAATGTGGATGTGTGTTTTCTAATGTCACTTTACCATGAGTAGCCCATCTTGTATGAGCAATACCATTATTATACTGATTGTCTTTTTTATTATTAGATTCTACCTTTGTTGCAAGATTAGATACTTTCCCAACAGCTTTTTCTAAGAATATTTCTTTAGTATTATTAATTCCAAAAACTCAAGCACTATCATATCCTCTATATTCTAAATTTCTTAATCATGCAATTAAAAAAGGAAGAGCATTTTCTTTTCAGTTATAAGCAAATATTCCACACATAGTTTTTTTTTAAAGTTTTATTACATTATTTTCATGAATTCACAGAAAAATAAAAGATATATAATTATGAATATTATATATCTTGAACTATATCGTTAAGAGCCTGTAAAGTCAATTCAACTACTTCATTACTGTTATTTAGATCATATTCTGAAACTTGTTTTTTTCCTTTTATATTCAGTATAATCCTTCTATTTACGAGAGTGAAAAGTATTTCATGAAAGTCTTGATGCTTTTTATATTTATTGTAAAAGTTATATAAAGGAATATGGCTATATGGAAGTGAAGAAGCTATTTGTCTCCAGGATTTGTTTTGAAATATATGTTCTATTGTAGATTTTATAAATATTATTGGAGAAATTTTTCTACTTAAAAATCCAGCTTTCTCAAGTTTACGAGAAATCATATTATAATCACGAGGTTCAAGTTTATGAAAACGGATTATCCACACAGATAGATGAGTTTATAAAAATATTTTTATTATAATAACTATTTTAAATAAAATAAAAAGCTATTAAATATTTTATTAAAAAAATCATATTTAAATATGATCTACATTGTAAAGATATCAATAATCATGTCTGGGTGAGAGAAAATATACTGAAAGGTAAAGTATGCTCCAGATCATAAAAATATTAAGAAAATATTAAGAATATTAAATCTTCCTCCAATAAATCCATAAATGAATGGTATGATATAAAAAATATTTAAAAGGAGTATTAATTTATATTTTTCTGGTTTGAAAGCATGAAATCAAATAAGTTTTCATATGAGTCTTCATATTAAAAAAGCTAACACACTTAATAAAAAAGTAGCAATAAAAAGCATACCTTGTGTTTCTGAAATATTGAAAAACTTTGGATATAATTCAGAAAAATTAGGGTTAATAGTACTATAATATGGTAAGACAGTATCAGAAATATATCTGATTACAATTTCAGATATTTGATATTGAAGTGCAACAATTTCTCACATATACCGATAAAATTATTAAATAATATTATAAGTATAATAACTAATGCTGATATGCAAGAATTTATAAAAAAAAGTATAGAAATATTTCTATACTTTTTGAATTTAAGTAGAATTTTAAATTAAACTCTAATTTTTGTAACTTTTTCACCAAACTTTAAACAATTTGATGTAATCATTTTACCAGTTATACCAGCGAATAATGGAAGTACTCACATAAAACCAATTAATGTATCAAAATCAAGTTCAGATGTTTCTTTAATGAATGAAGCAGCTGTAAATAAGATTAAAGCAAATAGAAGTTGTAAATATTTAATATATTTTTTTGGTAATATACATTTATTAACTATAGATTTGATTAATGGAAATAATCAAAGAGCTATTATCCGGTATTTTATATATATAGAGTTTTGTTCTGTTATTTCATAACCAAAAATTGTTTCATTTAATGCATCACCTTGATATATTAAATTATAATATCAAGCGAGAATTATTATTAGTCAAAATATAATTCAAGTGATTCTAATAGTAGTGTCAGAAGGTCTTTTTTGTACAAATTGTATAAATTTCATCATAAGTTTTTTCCTTTAATAATTAAGATTATGAGCAACATTTTAATTAAAGTATGAAAAAAACAAAATTAATTTTGACTTTTATTAAATTTTTATATAATACACCAGCTGAAACAAGCAAAAACGCTTCTATTGGGATGTCGCCAAGCGGTAAGGCAACGGACTTTGACTCCGTTATGCGTAGGTTCGAATCCTACCATCCCAACCATTTTCAAGAATTATTAAAAACTTTAATTAGGGAAGTTTTTATTTTTTATGAAAATACTTAAAAATACACACAAATTAAAAAATATTTAAAATTTAAAAATTATCACTATGTTAGCAGTAGTAGAATTAGGAGGTAACCAATTTATGGTTAGAGTTGGTGAAGTAATTGATGTAAAAAAAATGGATGCTGAAGTTAATTCAACAATTAACGCAGATGCATTACTTATTTCTGATGAAGAAGGAAAAGAAACTAAAATTGGAACTCCAGTTGTTGAAGGTTCAAAAGTAGAATTCAAAGTACTTGAACAATATAAAGGAGATAAAGTAAGAGTTTTCAAAATGAAATCTAAAAAAAGACATATGAAAAACAATGGTTTCAGACCACATCTTACAAAATTAGAAGTTACTTCTATTGGATAATTCACTTGTAAAATCTTATTTCTTTGGTATATTACCACTGAGATAAGATTTTTTTTAATCTTCAAAAATAAAACCTATTTTTTTCAATATAAGAATTAATTAAGGTCCAAGGTAATAATATTATCTATGGTTTATATATTAAAAAAGTATTTTGGTACACAAAGTTAATACAAAAGCTCGTATAGAAAGACATCTGAGAATTTATAAAGAAAATTGAGTGAATAATACTAATAAAAGAAAAATTAGTAATATTAATTTTAATATTGTTTTTTTCTTTGTTGTGATTTTATTTCCAATATATCCAACTCTTGCATCATTTATACATGGGAATAATCAATATGAATTTTATAGAGGAGATATTGATGAAGGATCTATCTTGGGATCATTTTATGGAGATGATAATGTTGAAACTGAAGTTTCAGAAAAAGCTCCATTATTAGAATCAGAAGACTCATATTTTACTGTAACTACAATATTAGGTACAACTCGTAATCTTGCGGGAACTAACGAAATTGTAGATTATGAAGTTCAACCATGAGAATCTTTTTCAACAATATCAGATGATTTTGAAGTAACAACAAATTCAATTCTATGGGCAAATAATTTTAAAAGGAGTCATATTTTGCAACCTTGAGATATGATTAAAATCCCACCAGTTTCTGGATTAATTCATGAAATAAAAAAATGAGATACGGTTAGTTCAATAGCAAAAAAATATAGTATCAATGAAGAAGATATTTTAAAACAAAATCTTCTAACAAATAATGAGTGATTAAAATTATGAGAAGAATTAGTGTTACCATGAGCTAAACAAATTCCAAAAGTAGTTATTAGAAAACCAAAGCCTAGATACACTCCACCAACTAATAGCTTTGTACCTAAAGGTCAAGTTATGACATGAGACTGAGTGTATAAACTTATAAAAAGAAGACCTTATTCTTGAGTAGCATGAAATTGTACTTGGTATGTTGCATCATATGCTAATGTAAATTGGAGATGAAATGCAAACCAATGGTTAACAAATGCACGTAAAGCTGGTCAATTAACATGAGCGACACCTCAAGTATGATCTATTGTTGCACTTGATGGTAGAGGTTATAATAGAAGATATGGTCATGTGTGAATTGTTATGAAAGTTAATAGTGACCATATAATTGTAAATGATATGAATTATAGAAGGCTATATGAAGTAACAACAAGAAAAATAATGAAAAATGATAGAGCTATCCAAGGATATATCTATGTGAAATAAAAAAAGACTTAATTTTAAGTCTTTTTTTATTCCTTCATTGCATTAGATATTTTATATACTAATTGACTGATTGGATTGAGATTGTTATGTAGATCAATACGATATTCAATGAAGTCATTACGTAAGAGGGTAAGTAAATCATGGATAGGGAGGTTATTCTCGTACTCTGAATACGCTTGAAATGCAATTGGGTGGAGTTTATAAGCTTTTTCAATTTCTTCTTTTATATCTGATTTTTTTTGCTTTTCTAAATTAGCAATCATAGTGATATTATATGTTTCCATAAGTAAAGAATCATCTTCAGAATTTGCTAAATTATTAGAACTTGTTTTTTTATCTTGCTCTAAAACATTTGCAATTACAGAATTATATTCTACTAAATATTCAAGATAATTATTATACTTACAGAGTTCAAATGTAGCCTGTTTAAGTACATTATGTTTATCTAGTTGTTGATTTGTTTTATGTGTATCTAAACATTTATTTACCGTTCTGATTGATTCGAGACGTTTTAATTTATCTTTGTATTGTTTTGATAATGGTCATGATTCTTTATCTTCTCAAAGTGTTTCCATAATAAACTTAATACTACGTTCTTGAGCATTCAGTAAAGCACATTTATATACGCTATTCATAGTATCTTTATAAGTTTCTTTTGCGACATCTAGATCATTTCAGCTTACAGAATGATTATCTCAAGTTTTTTTATCGCTAAATATTTCTTTTTCATCAAAATCTTCGTATTTACTTTCACTATTAAAAATTTTATTATCTGGTTTATAACTCTTAGTACAGACTTTTTTATTTCTATCTTCATAAAGTTTATATCAAGTCAGAATATCCTCTGGTGCGGCAGAGAGTTGATAAGCAACTAATGATCAACTGAATATCAGTCAAGAAATAATAGATATTTTTAGTATTTTTTTCATAAATATTGGAAGAATAATAATTTATATTTAGTATATTTTTTTTTGGAAGAAAAGAAACTTATTTTATTTCCGAGCTTTGAATTAAGACATTTTTATTTCATATTTTTTTCCAAATTTGATATTTTTGTTCAGGTTTTTCAAAATTTAAATCTGATTTAATTTGAAATAATGTATATCCTCATAGATTTTCAACCTCCAAAATAGATTCATTATTTATAGCGCTAAGTGATCATGAGAAAGTATTTTGATTTTGAATAAGTCCACCAGTATTAAAATTAGATAATATATTATATTTAAATTTAATTGGACCTCATTGAATAATTTCTATATCAATAAAATTTAATATGGATCCACTAAAACTAAATGATTTTATTTCATTTGATTTTAATGATCATAAATAAGTATTTTTATCTTCAAATTTTAAATAATTTCCATTAGAAATATATTGTGAATCTGAATTTTTATCCTGTAATAAAGTATTTTGTTGTGTTGAAACTGAAATATTTTCTTGCAAAGCAATATTATTTTTAATAGTTTTATTGATCTGTGTGCTAATACTTATGAATCATAAACTAATAATAAGACTTAAGAAAATAGCCCATATAAGAATCGATCCATTTTTACCTGTTTTTTGCATAACAAAGAAATCTATGATATAATTTTTAGTAGTATAATTTATATAAATGAAATTTCAAGTTATGACAACTCAAAATGTACAAATTACTGAGGATAAACTGAAAGAAAAGATCTTAAAAAAAGAAGATAAAAAGTCTTTTTCATCTGATAAATTTCAAAAAATTGAAGACCAAGTTAAAATATCACTAAAAAGACAGGATACAGATGCCGTTCTTAAAGATATTACTATTTGAGCATTAGTTCTGTGAAGTTCAGATATTCACTTTGATTGTTACGAAGAATATGTTGTTATTCGTTTTCGTATTGATGGTATTTTAGTTGACGTTTTCAGATTAACTCACAAAGAATATAAATTTATTTTAGAAAGAATGAAATATTCTTCAAATCTTAAATTAAATATTTCAAATATACCTCAAGATTGAAAATATTCATTAGCAATTGATGAAAGAAAAGTTGATGTGAGAATTTCAACTCTTCCAATAGCATATTGAGAAAATATTGTTGCCAGAATATTAGATAATT